>TBL_comb47_HYPODRAFT_10000047_pt1 | contig 134193 bp, 204 predicted proteins | sample TroBogypolimnion_40_FD_10682 | JGI IMG/M metagenome (IMG submission 10682)
AGGGAGATGCTTTCTCCCCGAGAGCCTTCGCCCATAGTCTCCACATTATTCCTTCGGCTCAACATCACAAGGTAGATGATCGTAGGCAGAATAAGATTGAACTTCTGGATAGAGACGAACAACGTTGTCCGGAAGTTCTCTAACAGTGGTTACTGTCATATTGTTACGTTCAAGGACATTGATCGTCTCAAACAAAACGTCGACTAGATCTTCAAGCATTCTAACATGTTCTAGAATCTCTGAGAGATCTTCGTCTCCTGAGTAATTATCAGGAACATCTCGACCCATAGATTCTGCATGCAGAAAGCCATTTACTGTCGCCTGAGCAACTCGTTCACGTAGTCGTCTAATTACTTCATCCATTTACTCATACCCTCTTAGATGATTTTCACACCAATTATTTAACATAGCAAATGGAGATGTCACAAGCCACAATACACCAAGGAATAGAACTGCTAGAATGCGCATATCAGTCCCACAGTGCGAAATAGTATTTACCGAAAAGCTGAATACCGTTCTTAATACGCTCGAAATGCTTTTCGTATCCTTCACGGTCGAACACATGAGTGTCCTTTGGACCAGTCTTCATTTCGACAAGATCTTCTTTACCTTCGACTGGTTCCCAGAGAATGTCGTGCTCACCAGAATGGAACTGATCTTCCCAATCTTCGTTGATCTGACCAAACGCCCAGATCATTTCGTCGAGAACCCAGTCCCAACGCTCAAAGAAATTGTCGTCAGTATCCCATTCGTTTTCCTTGGCAGGAGCACTGGTGGAACGAAGATATTCTGGAACATCGGCGTCGTCAACTTGCGGAGCGCCTTGCTTAACTTCCTTCAGTCGAAGAAGAGCAGGATGTATAATGTAAGCAAGAGTATGATCAAGACCCCAAACATCATAGTTGTCAATCCTTACTTCAATTTTGCGTTCTTTGGAGATATCTTTAGGATACCGACCCAGATGGACCTTCATTCTTCTTCTCCTGCTCTTTAATCTTAGATTCTAGATCGTAGGGAATGCGTGTACCTTTGTACACTCGCACGCCTTGTGCATCATATTCCCAGTCACGCTTTTCTGGAATGTGAATGTTTTCCCAATCACTCATATAATTCGTCCCATTCTTTTTGAGTATGGAGTGGATTCCATACAAATAGTCCTCGACCAAAGAATCTCTTCGGAAATTTCCATTCACTCCAGCCAGAAGGAATTGGTTTATCCCAACCGTTCTTCTTGGCTTCAGAAACTGATTTGAAGATACCGACATGAGCAACAAGATGAGCCATCGTTGTCCACAAAGGCTGAATTTGAATTAGCTCATCGTTGTCTTCAAATAGCTTCCTATCAAATTGTTCATCGAACTTCGGTCCAATGAAGCAGAAATCAAGACTTTTCGACGCCTCGGTCATTTATATATCCATGTTCCTTTAGAGCACGAATCACAGCCAGAGCAGTTCCTAGCTCGTTTCGGCCAGTTTCTTCGGCCCAAGCCACAGCCTTTTTGCACGCTTGAACAGCTTCGTCAGACATTTCCATGGACATATCAGTATACGTCCTGTCAGAAATTCCTTTACCGACACGTCGAAGGTAATCCATACCACCGTCGACAGAAATGTTACCACACTTACAGGTCTTGAAGTCGTGGCGATTGGCTGAGTAGATATAGTCGTCGCACTTGTTACAGCGCACAGCGTTCTGAATAATCATCGGTTACCCTTTCATGATATCATCATGATACCGCTGAATTGATTAAATGTCAAGGGGGGATTTTCATCCCCCCACAACGACATTATTCCTTTGGTAGCTCAAGAAACGGGATAGGACCGCCACCACCAACGTAGGTCGGAAGTTGTCCATTCCACTTTTCAACCGCTGCGCGTTGATTTTCAACAGCCTTCAGCTTGACCAGTTCTGGAGAAGTACGCACAGACTCGGCAAGCAGAGCGTTTGCATCGGCTTGTCCCTTGGCTTCAGCAACCTTGGCTTGTGCTTGAGCAGTCGCGGTAGCAACAGCGGCTTGAGCAGCTAGAGCAGCTTGCTCGTTAGCTTGTCGGTTGTTGATTTGGGCTTGAATTTGGTCGGGAAGATGCAGACCAGACCAGAACAGGTCTTCGATATTCAGACCAAACGGAGCAAAGTGAGCAGCCACTTGAGTGTGAACACGATTCAGGAACTCAACCTTCTTCGGTCCTTGAATGTCGTCAACAACATATTCGCTGCCGACGTTGTTCAGCTGAGTACGAATTTCGTTACGAATCTGATTCGAGACGAGAGCTTCAGCAGTCGAGCGGAACTTACTATACAGCTTTGGAGCATCGGAAACCGAATAGCTCACACCGATATCAGCACGAAGAGGAACACCGTTCTTATCGTTGAACGTAAATTCTTCGTTTACCGAATTACCTTCGGAAGCAGCAGCGGTATAGGTATATTGTTGAGTAAAAACAGGATACTCAATGATGTTGGTTCCAAGAGGAGTCAGATACGTACCAACACCAAGAGCTTGTTGATCAATACCAGCACCTGAACCATACTGATTCACCTTAATACCGACGTGACCAGGATGAACCTGACCACAAGCCGCGAGCGTATAGCCGCAGCTGTAACCAATAGAATACGCTTCATGATATAATCCTTAAGAGTTAAAATTGTTGTAGAATTTCCGAATGCCGAGATAGAACGACACAAAGAACCACAGAGCCACGACTGGTACTGCAATCATCCCAACCACGGGGACACCAGTCAACATGTCGTCACGAGCATTAATGCAATCAGGGATAACTACACGAGCGAGAACTGCAATAATGATCAGAGAGATCGCGCCCTTTACAAACGTCCACGAAACAAAATTTCGTAGAGCCTTGATTTTACTATCGTCCATTGTGCTTTCTCCTCCACCAGAAGTAGACTTCCGCTACCATCTGCCCAATCAGAACAAGTGCAGCGAATAGAAAGAAGCCAGCAATCATGTGGTCCTTGGTCATTGATTAACGCTTCCTAAACATAAAGCGGACAACCCAAACCAGCATAGCGATGAAGAGAATCAGCAGAAGGATTTGGAAAACGATAGCCAGGAAATACCCGACAGGGTTAGGAGCCGGAGCATAGCCAGGAGCGTAGCCGCCAGCCATAGGAGCGCCATAGCCACCACCGTTCACGTAGACTGGCTGACGATTGTGATCCATAGCCCACATCCAGAACCAAGGATTACCGCCGATACCACCGCTGCTGTAGTGATGTACGACAGTGCTGCCACCATATCCGCCGCCATACGAGCGCGAAGGAACAACAGCCGTTTGAGCAGGCTTATAGCTGTAGCCACCACCGCTTGAATAGCTGCGCGAAGGAGCAGCGGGAGCCGAATAGCTAGAGCCAGACGACCAAGAGCGACTCGGAGAAGAATAGCTTGGGATGCTATAGCTGCGAGAAGAGAAACTCGATCCACTCGAGAAACTGGAGCGAGAACTAAAACCACCGCCACTCGAGAAACCACGAGCATCAGCAGCGCTGGCGATCATCGCGCAAGCGACGGCGCCAAGTAGAAACTTCTTGAACATAATGAATTTCCTTATTTCGTTTCAACCAAGAAATTACCGAAACCATCAAGGAGTTGATCCTTGGTGATCTTTTCGTTATTCGCGTTTTCGTTAAGATACGCGATCATCTTCTCAAGCATATCTTCCTTGGCTTCAAGGTATTCGATATAGTTTTGAGCTTCATCAACTACCTTGCCCACAGCGTAGGCTTGAGTTTGGCGAAGATTGTTAAAGTCTTCAAGCAGTCCATCGTATCGCATTTGCGATTCCTTTCATGTATCAGATATTCATATTATAAATTCAAACCAATTTAATGTCAAGCCGCAATTGAAAGTATACCAGCAAGCCAAGCCAGATACCGTTAACAACTACTACTCCCATACCACCAACAAACGACAGCCATTGATGTAAATGAGGATAATAGAATAGATTCCAGAAACCCCAAAGAAAGAAGAACAACGTAGGAGCCCAGTGGACGCCTGAGATCTTCTTGTCTTTCCAGAGACGGACTACGTTTGTCCAAAGACAAGCAGCCCCAAACAACTCGAACGATCCATTAATCAGATCAGGAAGGTTCACTCGTTTATTCCATCAAACAGAACTTCTACTTCATACATATCAAGGATTGCTTTCGCGACCTCAACAGCCTGTTCCCGATCAAAGCACAGATCCCCCGCAAGAGTTCCATCTTTCTCGTATTGAGCAAGTCTCACGCCACCACTATAATCTTCACCAATGGTGACATAATGTCCAACGACTTCATGAAGAATGTGCATCTCACGAATATACTTACTTACCATTTTCATATTCCTCAAAGGTTGTATAACGCATACCAGGAATTAGAGGTTCACCACCATAGATGTATTCTGGATCGTAAAAAGGAATTGAATACAATCGTTTTCCAGTAGTAGCGTCTATGTAATGACAGATCTTATTGGGCTGGGGCTCGTTGCTCATGGCGTTCCTTCATCAGCTGACAGTCGACCTTCATATCTCGAGCAAGAGATATGAGTGCGTCAAGCATAGAAATAGTGGTGTCGAATTGCTTCTTTTGATTGAGACGATAGATGCGCATAGCGAATTCGCCAACAGCATCTTCAGCCATTTCTTCGTCAGTACGTCGCTTGCTCATGGTATGCTCCAAATCATTAAGTAATACTACCGCCGAACGGTATTAATGTCAAGTAATGTAGTTGTTCTCACGAGCACTTTTAATGTATGCGTGGATCTTCAGACTACCCACAGGGTTCATGCTGTGTACAACGTAGTCTGGGAATGGTAGATTGTTTTCATGACAAAGATCAACTAACCAAACAGCGCAATGATAGCCTGTTTTCTCTGGTCCATAATCATCAGAACCAGCAGACATAGCTTGATAGTGTTGATCAGCAAGATCATGATCGAAACAAACGAATTCTGGCAGACCATTCATAACGATGAATTTAACAAACTCATCATACGATCTGACGATTTCGTATGGACCAACAGGAAATGATACCCAGGTTACTTGTCCTGGGTATCGCTCATCATCTAGAAATAGTTTGTAAGTCATTTTTCTTCTGCAATGATCAAACCAAAGCCACCGTAGTAGCCGTTGTGTTGATTGTGATTGGTTACAGTGATAAATCCTGTATCCGTTTGAATTTCAAGGAAAGCAGTTTCGTGACAATCGCCATACTCGCCTTCCTCAAATGGTCCTTCTTTGACTTTTGCATGGACCCAACGACCACCAACAAGAGATTTAACGTCATCATCTGTGGTCATGTAACGAGATTCGCAGCATGATTGTCCGTCGTCGAACAACTTAATCTTGGTACCATCATCGAACTTGATGTGAATCGCTTCGTCATCCATCGTAGCATTGATGACCTTACGTCCTCTGTATTCGTCTGACGTTTTACCATCTCTCCAGCTAGTTCCTAGCAAATATCCATCTTCCATCTTATTTCTCCATCACTGGCAACAGCGTATACATTTCTTTGTCGTCTAAAATAACTTCTTTGGCTCCAGGTCTACTGGTTTTGTCAACCAGATTTAGAGCGATACAATACCTACCATATTCATAGGTAAACACACCGCCCGACTGACCACCATCGAAGATACTTGCATCCCAATTATCTTCGGCTGCTTTATATCCTCTGGGTCGCCTAACAAAGAATCCAGTCAATTTAGCTGCGTAATCGTCAATATACTTCTGACGAGCCTTATGGAAAAGATCATCCCAATGCTTCACAGCAAGTTGTGCATGCGTATTCACAAACTCACGATCATAGACAGCTTTCATTTTCTTTCCTTTACATACGCTCTAGCAGCTTTTCTTATGAAAGAGCGTGCTTCATCTTCAGTCATGTATCCAGCTTCGTAGGGAATACTTCCGTACGATTCATCGTAGCGCCAGTCCCCAACAGATAAAGACCACCGATTATGTCTGGCTCTAAAGTAGAACTCAACACCATCGATGGTACCTTCACCCTGAACGGGACATTCGCCATAGATCTCTCTAATGATCAGCTTCATGGCTTACTCTTATGAAATTGGATGGGGGTTTGGGCTTCGAACCCATCTCTCCTGATTCAAAGTCAGGTATCCTACCAACTAGACGATCCCCCAATGGCGCTCATGACGGGACTCGAACCCGCCTTACCGGATCGACAGTCCGGTCCCTTCCCTGATGGGTACATGAGCATAGTAACTTATTTATACCACAAAAACAACTGCAATAGGGACCAGCGATCTTTTTCCGAGGTGCCATAGGGAATGTCGGAAAAGACTATTACTCCCATAAGGACGCTGGTTGCTAACTTCTCCCAAATCTCCAACCTTCAGGCAAAGATTCGGATTTATTAATCTTTTTACTACGAATTCCATCTGTTATCCAAACTTTACCTAAATTTGGTGAACATTTTAGATTTTGAAATGGGTGAGTTCCAGTTTGGAATTGTAGTCTAGAAGAAATAGAAACTGATCTACAAAAGTTTTCTCTGAATTTATGGTCCGTTTCTAATTTATATTTTCTTTTTGTGTTACCTAGAATAGAAGCAGCTTTGAAATCAACATTTTGTTTTTGTATCGGAACAGATAATCCATTAGTATTGATATAACCAAATCCACCTTTACCGCCAGGACAGATATTATACGTATCTTCTCGTAAACAAAACTCTTCTGTCACTAACTCTTTTTCTTTATTGTTCATTTCTTCTTCAGAGTCAAACACAAAAAGAATTTCTTTAGAGAACTTATCTAATCCATATTTCTTCTGGGATCGTTTAAGATTTTGACCAGAACCCATGTATCCATCAGTCAAAGACTTTGTTTGATGTTTACCAATATAGATCTTATTATTAATAGAACAAGTAATTTTATAGACAGTATAAAACAAAGTACTACCCCTGGAATTATTGAAAGGTCTTAGTATGCCCATTTATAATTCCAGAGGCTTGTGTCAGAGCAACTGGTAACGCTCCAGTATAGCCAGCTTCCAAAGCCAACTGAGATCCTTGTCTTTCCTACTCTGATAACTCAAAATGGAGGGTCCTGTGGGATTCGAACCCACGGTGTGCTTGCGCATGCAGATTAAGAGTCTGCTCGTTTCGACCGCTTACCTAAAAACCCATAAGAGTGTTATTTAGTCACCCAACTGTTACATTATAGGTGAAGAGCGAATTAAAAGCAACTGATTTTTAGAACCAGTCGATTCCTCCACCCTTGTGGTGAACGGCGATCTCACGACCTCTATCCATCCACAGACCGCCCCAGCCGCTTTTGCTGTTCTTACGAATGTAAGCCTCAGGAGAGTCGCCATAGATTTCTGGATTCTCGGTTCCCTTGTCGTCGTTCCATTGGTCAGACCAACGGTTTCCGCAGCAAGGACAGTCACCTGATCCATCGAAATACAATCCGATACGCTCAGCACGGTCGTTAGCTTCAGCAGCTGAATCAGCTTCGATCACAACGAAGTGTGTGATCCCACGGTCCTTATCATAATCGAATGAGCCGCCACTGTTGTTTTGGTTGAATGTATACCACATAACAAGTTTCCTATTTAATTAATGTTTTCAGCCTTTTCCATAGAGAAGGCTTCTCTTCTTCTTCTTCGGTTTCTGAAGCATGTTAAGATCACGCTGTCGGAATTTAGCATCCGGAGAAATGTTAAGATTCGAAGACATAGAAAACTCCTTTGTGAGTAAACTATTTAGTCTTGAATTTCATACTCAAGAATAGCAGAGCAGACAATTTCGCCTTCATCGTCGTTGTAATGTGTGTTAATGTAACAACCATTACGAATACCGAAGCTTGATGCAGCTTGCTGAATGTTCTTGTATGCTTTACTGCCCTTGGTGACCTTAAAGGTCTTCACTTCATCGTGTTCCATCTCATGGAACCCGTACTTAGATGCGTTCCTAGCCATAATATCTCCTTACTTTACTAGCTTAACAAGCTCTTGAAAATCTTCGTTGGATAGAGAGTCTGTCTCAAACCCGCTCTCTAAAGACAAACCAAACGAAGGAATGTCTAACCCCTTGAATAGATGTTCAATTGAACAATAGATAGATTCGGTATACTTCCGAGGAGAGTTGTTAGGATCTCCATAAACTTCTCCAACCAGAACGAACAGAGTTACCAGCTCTTCTGGACTCAAAGAAAGATTGTATGTCTTTTCTGATTTAATGTCAATCTTCGCCATCATCGTCTCCATCATCCCAAACTAATTCCGAATACTTACGAGTGTAGGTATATGTTTCTTCCTTCTTAACGATCTTAGCTCGAGACTTTACATCGGCGAGCTGTGCTGCAATTTCCTTTTGAACAGCGTCGTTGAATTCATCTGAGAACACATAGGTGTAGCGTTCCAGACTCATAAGAGTATCAAGTCCTTCGCTCCATTCGTCAGAAGCAAGATCCGTGTAATCTGTTAGTTCTTCAGAAGGTGTGCGCATTAATAAACCTCAAATACGTGCCAAACGAAAATTCCCATCTGGGCTGTTCCGATATACTTCTTGAAAGAAGGAATAGAATGACCAGTTCCGTAAATCTGAAACTTACGAATAGAGGTTAAAACTTGATCTTCATCAAACATTACCCAAAGACACAGGACATTGTTTTGATTCTGAACACAAAGAATCTCTGCATCCAGCGGCATCTGAAACTCAGAAGTTTCGATATCAAGATCTAAAGTATACTTGTAGATCGTTTTCATTGCGGATCCCTGTTTCGTGCGTTCCATTCTTGAAAGCGAACAAACTTCATTTCAGCTCGTTCAATGATTTGTTCGCGTTCTTCTAAGTAAGATTATGAACACCAAAATAATCAATAGTAGCAATGACATCACCCAACTCCTCAATTAAAAGTTTCTTGAGATCAGGTTCATCCCAGTATACATAACTACCGTTGTTACCGATAATCTTGGCTGCTACCTGAACAACCTCACCACACTCTTCAATAACCTTTGAAAGACCATTGAGCTTATCGCTACCAATTGAATAATCGCCGTCAGACATTAAATTTGCTCTCACTCTGTAAGAATCGTAAAGCATCCAGAAGTGTTGGCTTTCTAGATGTATCAGAAAATTGGAAATAGAACCGTTGACCGTCTACTACCAAAGTCGCATCGTTCTCCCAGTAATCAATATCTGTGATTTGATACTCTGCAACTTCGATAGTAGGGTCTTCAATTAGCATTGACTGTTTACCTTGTTAATAAACCATGGCCGAGCCTTGTTTGCGATAGGACCACCAAGCTTCTTCGAATCGAACTGAGAAGCAACGATAGTATCCATTTCTTCTTTCAGAACGTCATTGTATACCCAACGAATGAAGTCGCCCATAGAAGTCATATCGATCGGCTTCAGTTGTTCGTGGACGAGGTTCCAAACTCCTTGTTCAAGGCGCGCTTCAGTGACAACCTGATCCACGAAATCCGCAAGAGCCTTGACAGCTTCAACATCAACTGCAGCCAGTGTCTTGACCTTGCTGACACTGTGCTTTTCACCCTTGATCTTGAACGCATGATCATACGAACGCCATCCTTCAGTAATACAAGTCCAAACAACACCTTCACCAATTCCAGAAACACCGAAGTGCTTTCCGACTGGACACTCAGCTTCTACCTTTTCAGTAATCGCGATCAGATCATTTTGAATCAGAGCGGGATTGTTGAAATCGATAGACATTGAGAACGTCGGAAACTGGAAAATGCTGAAGATACGATTTTCGTTATACTTTGACAGATCAAATGTAGAGAAGTCAACCCACTCATGATTGATCTTGATGCCAAAGATAACGAACATCTTCGGAACTTCTGAAATCGCAACACCCTTTTGAACACCTGCACCACACCATTCACCGAAGATCACAACATGATCGACTGGAGCACGAACCTTATTCATGATAGTCACGATAAGGTCAGCAACAACGATGCGTTGGTTCTCCATGAATAGCATGAAGCCAGCATTGTCTTGAGTAAGCGAAAGAATGCGCTCACGAGACTGATAGTGAATTTCCTTGTTGCTCCAAACGATACCTGCATTGGTACCATGAAGCTTCACAGTTCCACGATAAGACAGAGTCGGAATACCAGCAGCTTCGTCTATGATCGGCTCACCGTTTTCGTCACGACCACGGTACTTCGCCTTACGCTTTACGTTGCTGATAGCAGTCCGGAACTGTTCTAGAGAAGGAAACTTTACCATTTCCTGAGTCATTTTACACCTTTAGATCTGGATAGTGGGCCCAAAGAGTTTGTAGAGAAGTTTTGGCACAGTGATGAGTAATGAACACACCACCCATCGAAATCCAGTGGTGACGATACTTAGCAAGATCGTCAATCAGGACATCGCCTGGCTTGCCATGAAGCTTCTTTTCAACACTCGGACAAGTGATAATCGGAACACCAGGAAAGTGTTCAGCTGCCCAATCAATCTTTTGCTGACGCGACCAATCTCCGCGAGGAATACCAGTCAGAATCGTTGGGTTGAGATGCTTGACACCTTCATAGAGTTCTCGTGCGTCTGGCATGAGCGGTAGATCTCTGAAGAACGTACCAGCTTCACGAATCATACTCCAAAAAACAGCGTCCGAATACTTTTCATCAGCTTCTTTCGTAGTCATACCAAACAGATTGAAAAATCCAAGATCGAAATCGGCCATAACGCCGTCGCAATCCAGAAAAATGTGTGGGCGTCTCATGCTCTTCCTTTCAACTTAGGAATTAAGTATACGCCCAACGCAGATTAATGTCAAGCGGCTAACTTAAAAATTCGATTCTTCTTAAGAGTAGTCTTACGATAGTAAACGATAGGAACCGTATGGATTTGATCCATCAGAGCCTTACGCTTGGTCGCGTAGTCAGGATCATTCCAGCGAATTCCATTAAGAAGATTCCAGAATTCTCCGTTTACATCTTCTCCAGAATCGTTGAATACCCACTTTGAAGTATTTTCTTCAACGCGAGCCTGAGCTCCCTTACCATTCATACCAAGATAGACACCCTTGGCGGTATAAGTGTTACCCCAACCAGTAGTTACGATAATAACTTCATCACCAGGCTTAATCACTTGGCCAATTTTATTGGTAAACTCGACAGCTTCAGTCATCATTTAATTCCTTTTCACGTAGATCAATTTGACGAGTAATCATTTGCTCAACACAAGAAGTTCCGTCTCCTGGCCAAGCCACGCAACCTTCTCGACAAAGAGCATCGAGAATTGCTGGGATAATTTCATTCTTCGGAAAGTCAAAATTATCAGGATTTCTCCACTTCCATTGAAGTTGTCCTGGTTCATATCCAAGCTGCTTTACAATATCAGCCGCATACTTTGCATACTGCTGTTGCATAGCAGGAAAACCGAAATCTTCTTGCAGTTTAACATATCGCTGCAAAGCATAAGCTAAATCTTGCACAAACTCATTGTCTGCATACTTCTCTTCTTTAGCTTCAGCCAAGAGTTCTTGAACAGTCTTTTTAGACATCGAATCGAACACCCTTAAACTTACCGAAACGAGGGATACCGTCCGGAGTATAATTCTGAAACACGACAGTTCCAAGCTTACCGATGTGTTGATTCTTTTCTTCAAGGATAGTCTTGCAGTAATCCCAAGAACCAATCATACCAGCACGGAAAGTACGTCCGTCTTCAAGCTTCAGAAGAGCCGATGCTGCGCCACCAGATCTGTTGCCATCACCTTCGATGAAGTCAACGATTTCAAACTCTTCGTCTTGAAATTCCTTGTATTTAATCAATGACTTAGAACGCTTGTTTTCATATTTTTCGTTGAGACGGATCATTGCGCCTTCAAAGCCACATTCAATGAAATCAGACGCTACGTCAGGAATTGCATCGATAGTAACAACAGAGGTATCCACAAGAATCAGACTCTCATGAGAAAGAACAGTCTCAAACAAATCGCAAAGCAAATTTCTACGATCGTAAAAATTCTTGCTATTATCGCCGATATCATAAATCCAATACTGAAGAAGAAGTTCCTTTTCTGGATCGTGTTTCTTTACCACAGAAACTATCGTGTTGAAATCTTCTTTCAGCTCGTGATTGTAAAGTTCTCCGTCAAGAACCAGATCTGGATGAAGTTGAAAAACGCCAGCCAAAGCAGCGAAGATCTTAGGAGCGCCGACAATCTTCTTACCGTCGCGCGACCAGAGACCTTGTTTGTTTGCGATACAACGAATACCGTCCAGCTTTGGCTGCATGTAGACAGCAGTAACAGCGATCTTGTCCTTACGATCAGCCCACTTGGTTGCAAGCATCGGCTTAAAGCGATTAGAAACGTCGACCGTATCCATCTCTTCGCGATAGTCTCGAGCAAGCTTATGCTCGTACTTTGAAGTAACTTCTGCGATAGCTTGTTCTTCAGCTGATAGCTCATTAGAACGACCAACGTTCTTCGGTTGTGCTACGGTCCACTCAGAGACAGTCTTCTTACCATCTAGTTGACCAGAAGTTGTGCGATACTTAGCACCATCTACTTCGGCGAACCAAATCTGAATGGCACCAGCCGAAGTTCGCTTATAGATCGTCGGGAAAATCATGTTATCTCCTGTTAATTTCTGGCTGTGTCTATTGGGACTTTTACCCCTACTGAGTCTATAGCGTCTCACTGGCTGTACACAGGGTCACGCCTAGCCTGTGCATAGTGTTCTTCGTTACTAGATTGCAGCACCTGCTAGTAACCAATTCATGATAATGGTGTACGCAGACGGTGAGAATGATCAGTTCCCATAACCCATCGCTTCTTCAACCGTGGTTGGGCTCGAACCAACGACCTTCCTCTGCCTGAGGACGCTCTATCCGACTGAGCTACACAAATTTACACCATTACACTTTCGTCTCTGTTTTGTCTAGAATTAACAGAGACTACAAACCTCATATTGTCATTCTAACTCAGGCGACCATTATTGTCAAGCCTCAAGCGGAATAAAAGGTGTTCCCCAAGTTACTTCTTCTGTCGGAATAAACAACAGATCGAATCCATCATCGTCTTCAGGATGTCTAATATCTTCAGCGAATCGATCACCGAATTTGTGTCTCCAGTAAACAAACTTCTCTGTTATCCCATTCCAGCGAGCAGTCTGGGCGTTTCTACAACTTCCCCAGTAATACTGTCCGTGAATTAGATCTTTCTTGGCGATCACTTACAGACCAAATACCAAAGAGCCTTGGCATCCCAATAAGCATTGTGTTGAACAGCGCCAGGAAGAGAAGTCGGATACGCATCAATACGAGCCATCTCAAATCGAAGACTACGAATCGGAGCCATATTCCCTGGACCAGTGATTACTGCCTGACACATATACTTAATGTCATCTGGCCAATCGGTAATAATATATGGAGAAGGATCGAACGCAAGAAAGTCTGCGATACGCATCGCGCCTTCTTTTTGTGTCTTCACATCGTACGCCATTCCTGGCATGGGTGAAGGAATGTCCCAAAGAATCGGAACAACGTTCTCCTTGACCCAAGGATCTGTCACAAACTTTACGTTGTCAGAGTAAACTAGATACAGACTCTCTTTGTCCTCTCGAACTAATCCGAGAGAAAGAAGTTCTCCGCCGAATCCATTAAACTCTGTATCTAGAAAATATCGCATTATCGATCCTTAAATGACAGATCGTTAATAAACGCAGTGTCAATAATGATGTTGTAATCGCTCTTCATATAGAAGGATGCCTCAAAAAGAGCAGCTCGCAATGTACCACTAGATTCCCAGTTACCATCGCAATCATGCACAGTTTGCATGGCTTCGAGAACGTGATACACACTATCATCAAAGAAATAACCAGGTAGACGGAAAATGTCTGATTGCTTAGCATTTTCTACGATGCGATAGAGCGCCATTTCTTCCATATCTGGATTATACATGTCATCTGGAATCAGACAACCAACAGCACACTTGGTACCATTGTCGCCTCGATACAGACAAACTGTATTAGCTTTAGCTTGAACGCCTTGAGTGAACAGGTGTCGAGCAATGGTTTCAAATACTTCTTGAGGAGACATTATATTTCCTTTATGTCAATTCACAGTAATCATTTTACGCTAGAAATGATTTAATGTCAACCGATGTCACACACGCCAGGATGTTTAATCCGGAGCTTGATCGAGCCCAGGACTATGCGAAGCCACTGCCAGAAGCCACCATGCTCCAGAACCGTAGCCAGACCAGCTCCAGACATCACTCCAACCAGACTGACACGCGTGGAGAGATCTTCGCTGTCAAACTCCCAAGCCATCTCTTCCACGTGATTCATTGCCGTGTTGAGCACGTTGCGAGCACGAGCTTCCATGTCAGCCATCAGTTCGCCTCCAGAGCCAGAATGTCCATCGCGATGCTGTGTCCGATCTTGTGATTGGTGTCAGCGAACTTGTCCCACCAGGTGTCGCGCGCACGAGTCTGGCTCACATAATCGTACTTGTAGACCACACGGTCGGGGAGGCAGAAAGCCATACCGCAGACGGACATCTCGATCGGGTCAACCATGGTGCGTTCCTTCATTTCCATGATACAAATGTACCCTGGATCCCCATTAATGGCAAGGACTATTTTTGTGTCTCAGCATGAGCAGCCGGATCGCTATCCCACACACCCTCGCCGTACCCAGCTTCCCATGCGCGTCGAGCAGCAGACTCGTAGATCATGGGATCGACGTTGGAGTAGGCGAACGAAGGCTTAAACTCTTCTTCGAACCACTCTTCGAAGGTCATGTTATCGCTCCTGTATCCAACAAGACCATCCACAGGTCTCAGAGAGAGTGAACGCATACTTCTCGGCAGAGCGCCAATCCTCAAAGGTAGCGACGCATTCATCAATCGCATCACCAATCCGATCAGGATACCAAGTTCTCATTACACGAAAGGTCATCGGTTTCATTTCCTCAGCCGAAATAGGTAGGAGCGATCATCAGAGACAGAGCCGAAGAAGCCGAGCAGCCACCGAAGTTAATTACAAGAGCGGGAAGACCGCAGAAGGTACCAGCTTCAACCGAGCCGTAACCACAGTCACAGTCATCACCCCAAGAGACCAACTCACGACCGGGGACGAACTCATAGAGCATATCCTCAGCAGCGTCATAGTCATCAGCCGCTTCAGGATCAAGGATCGAGAACGGACCGTTCACCGTTTCAAAGAACGCACCGACCAGCGAAGGGACTTCAGTCGGGAAGGACTCAGCAGCGTCAACGGTCAGAGTTTCAACCAGGTCTTCCAGCGAGAGAGCGTTCATAGGGATTTCCTTTTCCAACTCTCTCATTATCGCCCGGAATTGAATTAATAGCAAGCGATAAAATGTGATGGCTCCCGACTGGGTTCAAAGCCGCAGCGGGAGCCATCCTGGGTCGTGGGTCTGCCCCACTCGTCCCTCGCAGGAGTATTGTCGGTCGCGGGATTATCAGCAATTACCCCACCGACAGTTGAGAATAATACTCAACCAAACTTCGATTAGGCGAAGGTGAGTTCTTCAACTTCATCCACTTCCGGGATGTTATCTTCAGAGACAGCAGCCAGTTCAGCAGCTTCCTGCTTCGCCTTAGCAGCCGCAGCACGAGCGCGAGCACGCTCAAGAGCAGCCATCGCGTTGCCAGCTTGAACAACCTTCTGACCAGCGATTTCTTCCGGAGTCTTCTTGGGCTTCGCAGCCTTGACCTTCTTTTCAGCCTTCACCTTGGCAGGCTTGTTCGGATCAGCCTTGCGACCGCGAGTAACGCTGGGACCCTTGACGATCTCGGTCAGATTGGTCAGACCTTGCGTGACGCAGTAGCGGTAGTACGAAGTAGCGTTGCCGACGGTGATGCCGAGCTCATCAGCGATCAGAGCAGAGATCTCGGTTTGGTTCAGCAACGGATTGGCGTTGATCAGAGCGATAGCAGTAGCGCGCTTGTCGCCACGCTTAAAGGTCTTAGCAGCTTCAGCAGCGGCGGCAGTTTCAGCGACGGTGGTTTCGGTAGCTTCAGTCATATTCAAGTCCTCATTTTATATCAGCGGGGAGGAATTCCCCAGGGTCACAAGGGAGTTCCTCACCCCCAACTATCACATTCTAGCTCCGGTCCCCATTAATGGCAACCAGTTTTTTCGTTCAGGCCGACTTTTTTTCGAAGCGGGCAGAAGCCCGAGCGGACAGACCCGGACGCTTGTTGCGCAGCTGTTTGCTGCCCAGGACCAATCGAACGCCACAGTCCGTAGCCCCATTGAGCTTCATATAGCGGTCGATCATGTCCTGGTCGTTGGCGGTGTTCGCGCGGGGAGCAAAGCGGAGGTTCATTCGGTGTTCCTTTCCTTATGATTCATTATCGCCTATGAGCGAATTAAACGCAAGCGATATTTTTCACATACACGCGTAGGCGATTGTGACGATCAACCCCAGGACAGCCATCACCACGATGAACTCGCACGCGATTTTGACGCCCAGCAGTCCGTTCCAGATCCAGTCGCTCATTTCCGTTTCCTTCAGCCTATGATTCATTATCGCTCAGACCTGAATTAATAGCAAGCGCCATTTTCATATCGTTAAACGATAAAGAATCCAGCGCATAAATATAATGTGAGTCGCGAGCCACCACAACTCCACTCACTCTAGTCCAACCAAGGAGAGACCAGCATGAGTACTTATGACACCAAGAAGTTCGTCAACAAGCGTAAAAAGACTACTAAGTCTAATCATCGATCAATTTACGCTAAAAACTACGGACCAATCCCAAAAGATGAAAAGGGCTTCTCTTATGATATTCATCATATAGACGGAAACCATTTGAACAATAATCCAAACAATCTTCAAGCATTGTCAATGCAAGAACACCATGATATACACATTGCTCAAGGAGATTATGGAGCAGCATCTCTAATACGAAAGCGAATGTCAGCTACTATGAGAACATCTACCTGTCGTTGGTGTGGTCATGAAGATTTAGAAATGAACATTCAATATAAACACAATCTCCATTGTTCACTGGTTAATGATATATTCGATATGTTTAATTAACCAAGCTTATCCATCACTTCAATGCGTCTATTCAAGTACTCTCGAACGTTGGGCATAGTATCATACAAGGTTACTAACAGTCCCTTCATGTACCCCAGCTGGGACCCAGCAAGGTAAGCAGGATTAGTGTTAGTTGATTGCTTTACAACTTGCTCACCAAGCTTCTTCAATACTACTTCACCAGCGTCAACCATTCAACCATTCCTTATTCATTAAGCCCACATGGTCTATTATACCGTGATCTGTATTAAAGTCAAGGTATTAAGCAGCTCGCCAGCTTTCCCAATCACCATTCTTAAGCCTCTTATAGTAATCAGCTCGTTGCGAAACAATGATTAGAGCGGCTTCAGCGCTCTCAGCCTTGACATTAATGGTTCTATGAAGTATAGTTGTTCCCCAATAGCCACCTTGAACGCGGAAGAACTGAAAGGACTGGAGAGACACTTTCGTTTGAGTAGTCATTTTATATCGTTTTCCCCGGGAGAAACAGACAATTATTGAAACAACTAAACCAGGAGATTAGTCACGGACTAGGACAGGGTATTTCTCAATATTACCGCCGAACAACTCAGCCGTTGACTTAATATCAACGAACGAATCATCGTATTCATCATAGATTTTGATGTCTAGATCGAGTTGTTGTCCGTCAAGTGACGACAAATACTCAGCCAATTCGCGGTAAGTCATCGCAGCGGTCCCTTTCCTTTATTGTCACTCATTGTACCGCGTCAGCGAATTAATAGCAATATCGTTTTCCGATAAGGAGCGACACATAAGCACAAACTTATCGGACGTAAAAAAATCGGTGCGATTCGTTTTCGTATAGGTTGAGTAAAGGGTTATACGTTATTAGGAGCACCAGGTAGTTCGTCCATGTGCTTCAGTAGTTTCTCGCGATCTGCTTCAGCCTTACTCAATTCACCTTTGGCTTTGACTAGCTCTCTACTACTATACTCAATAGACCAGAGCAAAGAACGTTCATGTTCTTGTAATGCTGATGTATAGTTGAGTCCTTTTAGTTCAGTCTCTAGCGTCATTACATTACAGTCTTGATCCATAGTCGAATAGATCTGCTCAATAGCAGTAATCTTTACTTGGGCTAACGCATAGGGGACATTCCACAACTCAAGAGCATTGATGATGTCTAGATATTTAGTATAGTCTTGCTTACGTTTCTCTATCTCTTTGATTAGGTATGCTCTCTCTGATTCAATATTACTGAGAATTACTTCTTCTTTTGATTCAGGACGGAGAGACTTCCAGTTGTTGTAGTTTTCAGTCGCTTCATGTAACTGTTCGGTGTAGTATTCAACTGATTGACGTAGAGAGGAGAGGTCGGCGTCTGTTCCGAATATACCGCTGATGCTCTGAATGTACTGGTATGGTGTCCAGTTCTTCTCTAATATACCATATTTGTATCCCGTTGGCATTGTCTCTCCTTTAGTAAACTAGGTCTACGTACTCGCCAAAGTGAATGTCAAATACATCGACCAGATGATCGTAATCACTGGACTTCATATCCTCAATCATAGTCTCAATCTGCTCGGGTGTGTACTCGAGTTGTTTGGCTAATGACTCAGCTGCACCCATCAGTGCGAACGCATTACCTGCCGGACCAGAGATATCGATCTCTAGCTTACCAGTTCTATTCTTCTTTCTAATAGACATTACGGATTTACGCACTCAATGTCTTCACGGAACACTCGATAGAGCATATGCTGACATTCCCTATCTGAGGTCCAAATATCATCGCCATCGATAAACTTGACAGTACCAGTACCCAGATTACAGCGACCTCAATAGTCTTAGCCGTGTGGCTCTTCACTTCATCATAGTCAAGGAACCAGTCACCGATACCATTCGGTAGAGTTACCTCGAGATTATATCCTCTGTCATCAACAACAACTGCTTCAAGCGTAATAACATCACCAGGGCGATACTTCGGCATACTCTTCACCTTTTCAAATCGAGTTTCGTTGAACCATTGTTGCTTACCAATGTCGGATACAATCCGAACTTCACCACAGCTGTTCTTACCAATTACAGCATACTCCTCACCGCGAGTCAGCAGAGGCGCATGAATACCGACATCAACGCAGATTACATTATCGCCAATCTCGATGGGCATTAGATGCTACCTTTCAGAGCCAGTACAGCCTTCAGACGAGCAGCAAACCGATCAATCTCATCAGCATTCAGAGACCAGCGGCTGGTAGAGATAACCAGATACGCTTCGCCGTTACCATCTTCTACATCGATATCAATGGAGTTTTCTTCCACATGATAGCCAGCTTGCTCATCAGCAGGTTGCTTCAGAACAACACGAACAGTAGAGACGGTCGTGTCGTCAACAGTAGGCGTAGGACCTTCAACAATCTTGAAATCACCTTCGAAATAATACCAGTAGTCCTCGTAGCCCAGATCGTTGGTGATGAAGAATTGACTTGGGTCTTCGCTACCGACACTAGTAACGCGGTAGGACTTATCGACATTAGTAACGCGGTAGGACTTACCGACAGTCAGTCCCGTAAAACCTTCAACCAGAGGTTCGATGTAATCGCCAACTTGAACGATGTTAGTCTTAAACACAGGCGTTTCCTTTTCTACCGGAACAAAGCGTTGATGAACGAACCAATCCTCATCACCATGGTCGTTCTGCTTGATATGAACGTATTGATGTTCGTCATAACCTTCGATATAGTCGATCTCATACTGCTTACCAACAGTAAGCGCGTCCACTTCTTCTACAGCGATCACATGAGTGAAGTTACGGAAATTGTAAGTCAAGTGCTTGTCTCCTAGACGTAAGCAATACGGTTGCCATAAGCACGCAGCTTACCGGCATCGGGCAGGCAATGAGAGTACTTACCGTTGATATACACATAGACACCATCGCGATGCTTGCTGGTGACTTCATAGATAGCCAGCTTTGCGTGGCGAGCGTTCTTCTTCAGAGTAGAAGCCGGACGCGTAGCGTAACGCCAAGACTCACGACCAGCAGGCTTCGGGCGCGGACCAATATAGAAAGTACGGAGATAGTATTCCTTACCCGTAGACTTGGTCAGCTCGGCGAGTTGCTTGCGCGTTTCAGCGCGAACTTCGTTGAGCTTGTCGAGCGGGATGATCGTGTAAGACATTTGGGTTTCCTTTTCCAACTTTCATATTCTAGCTCGGGGACGGATTAATAGCAAGCGGTGTTTTTTATGTCCCGGCGTTCGCTACCATCCGTCCCCGACTATCACATTCTAACCGGAGAGCGGATTAAAAGCAAGCAATTTTATATAAATAGAATGCTAGTCGCGAGTTGGCGCTCCACTAGCTCTATTCTGGTTGAGGAGAACAGCACATGAGTATTTATTACGTTTACGCATACCTTCGCAAATCGAACGGTATCCCTTACTATATCGGAAAAGGTAAAGGAGACAGAGCGTTTAGAAAACATACTTTCGTATCAGTTCCAAAAGACAAATCTAAAATAGTGTTCTTAGAAACTAATCTTACGGAGATTGGCGCTCTAGCATTAGAGAGACGATACATCCGTTGGTATGGTCGTAAAAACTTGAATACAGGAGTCCTTCTAAACAAAACAGATGGAGGAGAAGGAACAGCAGGAAGAATTCCTACACCACAATCTCCTGAATCAAATATAGCAAGAGGATCTGGATTCAGAGGTAAGAAAAGACCAGAACATGCTGCTAAAATGAAAGAGTATTATCGTTCAGGTAAACTGAATCAACTAGCAGTAGCTAGAAAACATACTGAAAAAACTAAAGATAAGCTACGTAAACCTAAATCTAACAAACTAAACTATCAGAACAGGAAATGGTATCACAGTTTGCTCCTAAAGAAAGAAGCTTGCGTGAGTACCATTCCTGACTGGACAGATGTTAAACTAGGTAGATACCCTAATTCCGGAGACAGGTTACGCGAGCCATCTTTTCCCAACGTTCAGGCGAAGTCTTACGAAGAGCAGCCAGCTTAAGAGCCATACGAAGAGACAGCTCGCGAAGTTGATCGGCGTGCTTTTCAATAAAATCAACCACATCAGCTTCCTCTTGCTTATTGCAACCATTCATACGAAGCATACCTTCCCGACAAATCATTTTGATGCGGATAAGATAATCTCGTTTGGTGTGCATGGCAAGATCAACATAATGTGAACGACTGATGAGAGCGGTAAAGTGAGGAGCAAGCTTAGATCCCCGATCAATCTCACGGTCAAACGACATATTTGTAATGAAGATCACAGTACCTTCAAAGTCGAAAGACTTCGGAATGATACCGCCATCTTCGTCTTCCATTTGATTTTCAGTCATGTAAGAGATTACACGACGGTCACAGGTATCGCAAGCAGCCTTCAGCAAGTTGAGAGCGACATCATCAAAGAACACGCTGTCCGCGTCATCAAATACAATGACGTTACCCGGATGGCGGAACTGATAAAGCAACCGTATAATGCCAGTAGCCCGGACATAACCCTTAACAATAGTGTAGACAGACTCGCTGGGGTCGTAATCGTTAAGAACCTTCTCAATAGTGAAGGACTTACCGAGACCAGCGGGACCAGAAACGATAAGCGCCCGAGCCTCGCCAGTAACTGCAGCGTTAGCCAGGTCTTCAAGGACACTGAACCGCTCGTTAAGCTTCGCCTCAATTTGGGCGTCCGTTTCGCGAGTTTCGGCATCAAAGACATTCATACGAGCAAGCTTCGCGCTCTTACCAGCCATCTTATTTCCTTTCGGGTGGGGACCGTTCCCCTCAACCAACTATGTCATTCTAGCCGATGACGGGATTAATGTCAAACGCTTTTTGTCGCTTGTCGCTTAATAAATTCGCCGACCTTACCAATGTGTTTGCATTGGCGCCGGAAAGCAAATCCCTGACAATCGCAAGTATACTTGCCATCAATTCTCTGCACGAGATAGTTGTCGCCTTTGGAACCTTTGACGCGCCAAAGCTTATTATCGTTGTTTACATGAGTGTTCGCACCAGCACTTCCAGTGTGGTACTCAACATCTATCACTCTACTTGATTCGATCACAGACTCAAACGGACGAAAGCCAGGACCGAAAGGTTGCATCGTTAGAATACGCCAAGTCCCAGGATTGTCGTGCTTAGCTGACTTAACCTTTACTCCGGTCGTCTTAAACTTATTCCGGACGTTAATAGCAGCGATGCCTGGTTTCCAAACATCGGACCAATCGGTCGTAATCGTTACACGAGATCCATCTGTCGGCTCGTTAAACATCACATCCCCTCTCAAATTAGAACTAATTCTAGCCTGAGAGGGGATTAATGTCAAGCCTTTTTCCATAATTCCGGTTGACAGTTCATTTGTTGAATACGTCGACCAGTGTGAAATAGTCTTAGAGTAACATCATCCATAGAAGCAAAGAACGCTTCGTATCGCTTAGTATACTCTTTGTATTTTTCTAAATCCTCAAGCTCTTCTGTTGTAGGAGAAGGAACTTGAGGAGCCAGAGACTTAAACGCATGTATTGCGTTGTAATAAATCTTAGTCGTGTTCATATTCATCAACAGTAGCGCCATCCTTAGTCAATACAACCTTGACGTGGTCGCCGTAAACGTCGCGAAGAACTTCATCATTAGACATCAGCAGACGCTTAAACTGATCACAGACATCACCAAGACCAGGATAAGCTGCTTGCTGTTCTTCCCAGTTCTTTAAATCGAGAGCATAGTGCTCAGAATACTTGTCGTTCTTACTAACTGCTTGCTTGCGCCATTCAATCTGACGAGCATCATAGTTGACAACTTGAGTATACTTGTCACTATCTTCGTAGTCATACGCATCACTTTCAATGTTATCAGGATCAAATCCCTTAATAACAAAGATAGGATCGTTCACGCCGAATACACATTCCTCACCATCATTGAAGTAAGGAGTATACTGGGTCCAGATAACTGCTTGTACTGGAGTTTCGTTGAAGAACTCTTTAGTAACTTCGCGGAAAGCTTCTTGCAGCTTCCTCATATGTTCCTTACGAACTTCTTCAAGTTCTTGGTTCATCTGAGAAATACGAGCAGTAATTTCATTCATCGACATATTCATCTTCTCCATTAAGAAATTGTTTAGCTGAATCAATTAGTTGGTCAATCGTTTCGACCATTGGTATAGCAAAACGGTCACATACTATTTGCACATTACCTCTGCGCCAGTAACCTTCTGGGCAACACACAATCATGTTGCTTGTCCGCCCAAACATACCCAACTCTAGCAGAGTAATTGGAGCAGGTCCATCAGGATCAAAATAGACAAGGATAAGTTGAGCTAACTCCAGAGAATCTAATTCCCAAGTAACTTGCTCACGAAACTTATCGTTGCTGATATCTTGTACCCAACTACTATCCCAGTCATCTCGCCGAGGATTAGCAATGATTATCTCTAGATCTTCAAGTTCTTTCTCGACTCGTTCCTGCCAGTTAACAGCCTTGCCCATATCAATAGAGCCAGCGAGAAAAACAACAGGAATCCAATAATCAGGAATTGGATTTGGGGCTTTAACTACTACTGCCATCACCAACTCCGAATAATAGCACGACCACTACAGTTTGGGCAATCTACCCATTCACAACCATCTGATCCACCGCTGTAGTCTGTACCGTGATACTCCTTTACTTCATTCTGAGTGTATTCAAGAATGGCAGCACAATCATCACAAGTAACACGCTTTACTGCGCGCTCGTCTCTACCAACTATCTTGACCATAATACTGATACCTTTCCAAATACCCAAGCAAGAGCAAGAACTGGAGCACCAAGAACCCAATACCACCAAGGAGTATTCTTTCCTGTATTGATCTTTGCGCTTGGATTTGTCATAAACTCATGTAGAAAGAAAACACAAGCGAGTAGAGTCCAGATGAACAACATCGGAACAAGAAAAATCATTCTAATCATCTGAGCCAATCCAAGCAGGACAATTTTTACCATAGGTTGATTCAGTATAACTACCATGATCACCTTCGTCAACATAAGCCCAGAATGGAACTTTAGGAAGTGTCCATTCACATTGCTTAACTCCTGGCTCTGCTTCATAGCCTGTCCAGTATTTGCATGTTCCGCAACACTTGCTCAATCTACATTCTCCTGTTTTGTTCTCTTGTGAGCACCGCTCATCCAAGGTTCCAGAGGTAGATTACGAAGCCAACGTTCGATGGTAGGAATAGTTCCTAGATCATCTTGAATGTGTTCTTCAGCAATGTCTCGAACAGAGAAATCCTTACCTTCGGCGTTGGTCTTATATACACCAAACACTTGCTCGGCAAGGTAGCAACCAAAGCTGCTATGTAGAATTGCTCGGTGTCGAACATCTGGCATAGCAGCTTTGGTTTGATCGATAAAGTTATGAATATCGATGTAGTCTTCAATTACTCCGCCGTGTCGCTTTACAGAGATCTTGGCATGAATAAGTGGCTTCACGTTACTTTCCTAACTTAACAGGACGCCAAACTCGGACAGTTCGAACAACATCTTCTGGAGTAACTTCAATGATCGTGGGATCAAAGTAGTCGTAGTCAGTGTAGTAACTACCAGAACGACTTTCGTCAATCTGGTAGTACTTACCTTCGTACTTGATCACAGTCTCTTTGAAAGAATACTTTCCGTCATCAATCCAATCACCATCTTCGATGATCTCGACTGACTCGTCCTCTTCTTTATAGAGTTCTAGGATCTCTTCCATTACAGAGCCTGAATTGTCACGTTCACAGGTTGGAACACCAGAGCATGCGGCTTCAGGATGAGGAAAGTCTGAGTAGGATTGAGTTGGCTCAGACGAGACACTTGAGCAGTCGCGGTTTCTTCGTCTGGATGAGCAGCAACGAAAGTATTCTTCGACAGGTTATACACTGCCCAAACAGGAGTCTTAGCAGTTTGATCTTCAATAGCGAGAGCGTCAGTCATGATGTTTGGATTTCCTTCAATATCGTAAGAAACGAGGGTTTGTGGGTCAATTTGAATTTTGGTATTAGCTGCACCACGATAAAGATCGTAGCTCGCAACGTCAGTAATAACGTAGCGATAGTAGTCTGAACCAGAGTCATTCAGAAACTTCTTCTGAATACCAGCCCAGGTTGAACTGTAACGATAAGATGTGTTCAGTTCATACTTTGAAGTGCTGCTTCTCTTGTAAAGAGAAATCATCACAAATTGAGCATCCTTCGGAACAGTCCGAAGGTAAGCGTTAGCTGTAGACAAAGCATTAGCATGCATAGGAACATCTTCCCATCCAGTCAAATACTTAAGCTTGTTTCCATAATTTGACATAGTCACTCCTTCATTAAACAGCAGTCAGTTCGATATGAACATCTTTTCCATAGAGTACAGGATCGTACCCGTCGACAATAAACCCAGGCGAACAACCGCAACCGCAGCCAGCCTTCTGGCTCCAGCGATAGTTTACATTCTCCAGAGTAACACCAGCGTTGCTCAATCCTTCACGGAGAGCTTGCCGATAGACATTAATAGGACGAGAGCGCCTGTTCTCCAGGTTCTCGATAATAGATTCGCCCTTCGGCCAGATATAAACGCGAGACTTAGTCCGATACCGAGCGCGCGGCTCTTGACGAATCGGAACAAACTTCGTTTCGGTTTGCATTTTGGAGTTCCCTTCAACCATGTTCATAATATACGGTGGAACGCCATTAATAGCAAGCCCCAAATTCCTTAACAGAATCAGGGGCTTGCGTTATTTAAGTAATTGTTTGACAACCACAATAAAGCACACGAACAGTGCTAAGCATACTAAAGCGTAGAACATATATTATTCTCTAATACCATCCAGCATTCTTGTTTGTTTGTTGCGTTCTTTCTTGTCATTGTGGTGAGCAATGTAAGCATGAGTTAACCAACCTACGCTTCCTGCCCACATTGTTTCCATACCAGTAATGTTATGACCAAGCCAACCAAGAATTGAAGCAACGAATGTTGAAATAGCAGCAACATTAGCTGACCATACGTTGATCTTAGTTGGTGACAAAATGTTACGAGCATCATCTAGAACATTTACGAATCTCAAGAATCGAATTGTCTTAGATGTGTTTGGTGGAAACCACAGGTCTTGTTGAACTGGCACTTTAGTAGTGTCTTCTGTATCGTCTGACATAGTAAATCCTCATAATTTGGCTATTCACAAATATATAGGATTACGCGACTTTACGAATTGTCCAGAAATCAGAGGCTAGACCTGGGTGTGTAATGTAATCATAAGGCATGTGGAAATATCCAGACATACCCCAATCTTCACCCCAAGAGTTACGAACAATGATACAGTTGTTATCGTCATCGTAACCAACAGCCATTACTGCGTGTCCACCGAGGAACTTCTCGTCTCTAGCTGGCATCTTTAGAATACCGGAGTCAGCCATCTCTTGAGATTCCATGTTGTCATAAACAGAGAATCCAAATACAAATGGATAACCTTCTACTAGACAAGCCTTCATATGATCAAGATCACCATCAGGAATAGCAGAATACTCGAGAACAAGATCCTTCTTTGCATCAACAAAGCAGTTATCAGTTGGCTTTGTTGTTACTTTCGATTGATCAAACTTCCAATCAGACTCTGGACAGATACCAAACTCAGCTGTTCCTTTGATTACATCACGAATTACAGCGCCACAGTCTTGATCTGTTGTCTGTGAATAGCTTCTACCATTCCAATAGATGAATAGACGAGAAGGAACAAAATCAACAAGTCCTTCTTTGCGACGCACAAACTCAACCATTGCTGCAATAGAATTACCAGTGCAGCTGCTTGTTTGATATTGATTGTAGATTACTGAATCGTGAGGACGAAGGTCAACTTTCTTTGGGAAAGCACCTGGTGCAGCTCCCATTGGCATAGTATAAACGTGGTCACGGAAGTCAGGAAGTTGAGGCTTCCAACCATATTGATACTGAGTGTCTGACATTGTTCTCTCCCATTTGAGTATCGTCAGACATATTTATCATATGGACCATCTACAATTACGACAGCGCCAGGAATTCTTACTTGTTTTGGTAATTCAGTTCCTACTGGGAGAACAACTCGATACTCGTTACCATTGTACATGATGTAAACAATGGTGTCTTTATCCATCTTCTTAAGGGGTAGCCGGACTGTAGCTCTAGAGCTCTCAATGATACGAAAGAACTTCTCGGAATCTTTTGCTGGTTGATAGTGTTCTTTTGGTCTCGGTTGCTGAATGTGATTCTTTGTCAGAAACTCTAATGCTTCTGTGATCAATCTAAACTGTTCAGATGCATTTGGACTCTTGTTGAGATCAGGATGTGTCTTTAGAGCGAGTTGTCTATACGCTCGCTTAATCTCTTCAATAGTCTGATATGGGCCGCAGTTAAGTAGGCGATAGCTGGTTGACAAGTCCATTTTTGATTACAAATTCCTTCGCGATTAGAATCCATCGACGGTAACTTTCACCATTCATAGCATAAAAGTTACTTGTAGGATAGATTGTATGAAATAGACTTGCAGCCAGCTTTTCGTAGTTCATATTACCTCCGCATAGATGAAATAGCCTCGGCGTCCTCTTTGCGGAACACAGGGACCATGTTACTCTTGTGCATCGTAGCGATGCCGATTAGATTCGTTCCAGTATATACTTGTTCTGGCTTCTTGAAACCATTTCCGACAGTGTCTGATGTCTTTGGCTTATAGGTTGGCACAACAGCAACCTTCTCGCGCTTAACAGTAACAGCACGTTTGGCTGCGATCTGTTCAGGATGTACCCCCTTAGATCGCAGCCATTTGTCGTGTTCTTCTTTTGCTCTTTGTTGCTTCTTATTTAGTTTTGGCTTACACTTACCGTGTGTGTTAAACATGGCTCGCTCGAGATGCATTATACTACCTTCAGAAAAGTGTTTTCTAAGTGTTCTTTAATCTTCTCTTTAACTTTTAGTTTGATATTGTATTTTACCCACAGAGCAATTGCTTTTCTATCTTCTGGCATTGCTTCATCAAACAAGAATGCGTTTTTGATTGTTAGAGTGTCATTCTTACCATATTGGTAGTGTAGATCTCCCCAACATACTTTCCCAAAAACTTCATCGTGAATCTTAAAGCGTGCGTACACATTGACTGAAAATTTGTTCTTTCTAGCACTGTGAACATTTAGAGATACAATCTCCAAATCAGTCAATGTGTACGTCATTACCGATTACCTCTACGCTCTTGAAAACCAATCTTACCACCTTCTGCTTCGATACGCTTCAGCATATCTTCAAACAGAATAGGAGCAAAGTCGGTGTGCTCAACACAAACGCAATGATATTCAGGATCAACCTTACCCCACTTGTCCCTTACACGATTAGCGTGCAGGTGTCCATGGACGTTAGTCCCGAATCGTTCCAGCTGACTGTGGTGAACAGGAACGTGACTCAAAATCAGTCCATTCATTACATGATAAGCACGAATGTCCCGGAAACCTGCGTCGATGTAATCTTGCAGACGGAAAATATCGTGATTACCCTTGATCAGAACCTTATCGCCGTTAAGACGATTGACAGTCTTCAGAGCCTTTCGATTGATTACAACGTCGCCCAAGAAATAACATTTGTCGTTAGGTCCAACAACAGCGTTGTATCGCTTAACTAACTCTTCATCCATTTCATCTGGGTGATTCCAAGGACGCAAAGGTGTAACACCATCTGGTCCGAGAAATTTACATACTCCCCAGTGCCCGAAATGTGGATCGCTATAAAGAAATGTTTTTACCATAAGATCACCTAGAAGATAAATAGGAAGCGTAGAAAGATTATAACTGGAGATATCAATAATGTCAAGCCCAAATGCATATGTGTATAAAATAACGAATACGGTAACTAATGAATTTTATATCGGATACAGATACAAAAACCAAAGACAAAACGTTCTTCCAGAAAATGATTTGTTTGTTACATATTTCTCTTCATCAAAACGAGTTCTATCTGACATAGAGAAATATGGGAAGTCAAATTTTATTTATGAGATAATTTTCCAAGACCAAAATTCTCTATTGTGTTGGGAAAAAGAACAGGAAACAATCAAAGAACTCTGGGGAAATTCTCTTTTACTTAACTCGAAATATAATGATGTCTCTAGTAAAACAGAACATTACCGAAGAGTTGGTATTGTATCAGAAGAAGCAAGAAAGAAAATGAGTGTTGCAGGAAGAGGGAAAACAAAGTCTCTCGAGCATAGAAGAAAAATTGCCGAATCTAATAGAGGTAGAGTAAAATCTCTAGAAGAGAGACAAAAGATATCTAACTCAAGAATTGGGAAACCAACAAATAAAGGTAAGTCTCCTCCAAAATTTTCCTGTCCTCACTGCAACAAAGTAGCATCTTGGGCAAATTTACAAAAGTGGCATAATGACAAATGTAAATTTTATGTCGTTACCTCTTCAATTTCCGAGAAACCTTCCTCGTAAGTGGGATACTCGAAGTTCTTCAACATCGAGTTGATCACATCTTGCGGAATAGATTTTCCATCACGAGAATTAAGACGACGCTTCCATTCGTTCTCTTCAGGAGTATTGAAGACAACAGCGTAGAACTTATATCCCTTGTTCTTCAGTCGATCGATGATGCGCTTACGTGACTTCACCGACATGTTGGTGCGATCGATGTAGATATCGATGTTGTTCTTAGCATCAGCATCAATGTCGCGCCAAAAGATTCGTTCAGCGAACTGAATCAATTCCTTGAATGAAGCATCGTAAGTCGTACCACAAAGATCACAGATAGTCTGAATGATATTGTCGGTAGAATGAGTCCAGATTTGAACCTCATTCTTTTTGACCCAAGTCGACTTACCGACGCCAGGAGCACCGATCAGTATGAAACAGTTAGCCATTTCAAATTCCTTTATTACGCGATTATAATACCGCACAACCGATTTAATGTCAATCAAAATATAAATAATGATGGCCACGATGCTACCAACATCTGCCATCTCTAATGCTAACAGGAGCACCAGCACATGACTATTTATTACGTCTATGCATATTTGAGAAACTCAGACAACTCACCATATTACATCGGTAAAGGTACAGGAAATCGTGCATATAAAAGACACGGAAGAATCAGTGTACCTAATGATAAAACAAAAATTAAAATTCTAGAAACTAATCTAACAGAGATTGGCGCTCTAGCATTAGAGAGACGATACATCCGTTGGTATGGTCGTAAAGATTTAGAAACAGGAATATTACTTAATTTGACAGACGGAGGTGAAGGATTACAAGGACTCAAAAGAACTCCAACTCACAAAGCAAATATCTCGAAGTCTTTGACAGGTAAACCTAAAAAGAAACACACTCAAGAATGGAAGGGTCATATGTCTTCAGTAATGAAGGGAAAAATTCCTTGGAATAAAGGGATACCGCTGTCAAAAGAACACTTAGAGTTAAGAACAAAAGCAGTCAAAGGTATGAGATGGTGGACGAACGGTGAAACAGAAAAGAAATCCTTTGTTCAACCCGACTCTTCATTCCACATTGGAAGATTAGAAAAGTTTCGCCCACCATCTCAATTAAAGCGTATTCCTTCAAACCAGGTAGAAGCCAGAACTTCATAGTTCTTGTTGTTCGAAAGCTTCTTCTTTACATTGTTGATCACAGTCAGATAAGCATTCGTTACCGAGTTGTCATCCCAGAGACTGAAGACAGTAGCACGATCGAGATCGCACAACTTAGGGGCAACATTCAGAGCGAAGTTCTTACGGTCCATGCTCTTGCTGTTGTGCTCAGTCTTCATGAACAAACGATCGGCGATCTCCGAAATACGGTTTTGAATCTTGATCTTAAAGGCTTGCAGACGCTCACGATCTTCCTTGGGAAGATGAGCCTCAACGTCGTCCAGCTTATTCTCGAGAATCATCTCAACAATATTCCGGTCTTGAAGAATAGCTTCCTTCGCCTTGTGAATCATCACGTATTCGTCAGTCTTCACCTTGATCTTATGACCACGATCGTCGATCACATATCCTTCGATGCTCTTCTCCTGAGCAACAAAACGAGCAAACTCCTTCAAATCCTTAGTCGGATGAATAACACCAACAACAGGAATGTTGTACCGAGCAGCCTCAACAGTCAGTTCTTCGTAGTCGATGTATTCACCAGTGTACATACCACGAATGGCAGTCAACACCAGTTCATCTTCTTCGTAGTCAAGAACGATACGTTGCTTACGCGAACACCACTCGAAAATCGGAGTAAACCCAATGTCGATCCACTTCTTAGCAAGATCTTCATACGGAGATCCTTGAACGTGCATTTCCACAGGAGCAGCAACGTCAGTAATCCCCATCTTGGTTCCCCAGCGGATGATTCCGTAATTGTAGAACGGAGCTATCATCGATCCATCGAGCTTATCCATGATGTAATGGTTGTCCGACAGATTGACGTTACCAACTTGAGTTTCATCGCGCTCATTCAGATTGAAGAACTTGTGGAACGGACGACGGATGATCTTCCCGGTGTTCGAGTCGAACATGATTCCGCGACACTCGCGACGCATCTTGTTGTGAAGCATACGCAGCTCGCGCATCTTGGCCGAACCGCCAGCAACCTTGATCGCCGGAAAGGTATCGGGCATCATCACGTTGTAGTTGAGCACAGTGAAGCCATCGCGCTCAGCCACCACGAATTCCGGAGAACCCTCGATGGCAGGAAGCACGTCGTCAATGTGGGTGATCAGCGGAAAATCGTAGTGCATTTCGTTCATCCTCAATTATAAGCAATCATACCCTGAGATTGCTTTAATGTCAATCCCTAATGCCACTCCGGATTATAATCGTCATCGAAATCGACGATGCCTAATGGTTCATCGTCAGGATCGGAATATCGTTCTTCCATCTTTTCGAAATATCCATCAGAGACACCTGTCTTAATTCTCTCAAGCTGTTGTTGACCTTGAGGCGTAGCCATGTGTTTCTTTTGATCAATGCGTCGACGTTCCTTTAACTCAGGAGTGTATGTCCTTGAGTTAGCACATTTCCTGCTACAGAATTTGCCAGGTCTATCGTGCTCTGTTTCGCATTTTGGACAGATTTTCATTTTATGATTCTGAATGCAAAGCTCTCGTTGTTTCTACGACCGACAAACTCGAAAGAATATCCTGTCTTTTCAAGAAACTCGATGAATGCTTTACCCTCATGTCTAAAGTTCTCGCCAGACAATCCACCATGAATATCGTAAATCTCATCAAATACCATGATAGCGCCAGGATGAATCAGATCACGTTCAATAAATTTATTGAGAATGAAAGATGTAGATGAATAGAGATCAGCATCCAAATGAACAAATGAAACAGGATAGGTTGAATACTTATTGATGAACTCATCAAGAGTGTCTTCAAACAATCCAACAATCAGTTCTACGTTCTGCGGAACAACAGGCAGCTGGTCTTGAGCAAACTTTCCCTTATCATTACCAGCTTTCCAGTCTTCAGGAAGTCCAGTAAAGCAATCAAAGCCGAACACCTTACGTTGAGGAACAGCGTTAGCAATGATATTGATAGATGTACCTTCACCAACTCCAAACTCAAACATCAAACCACCCTGTGGAGCAATCTTTGCTGCATATGCTAGACTATCTGGGTGTGGTGGCGGAAAGCCGGTTAGAAGATCAATAAGCTTTTGTTCTTGCGGACTAATTTGTTGCTCTTTCTTCTCTTCAGCGTAAAGAGCGTTTCCATATTCATGTCCAATCACGTAAACCAACTCTCCTGTTGGGATCTTTCTTAGACCTTCAGGAGTATTCATAAAGGCTGAGCAAAGTTTACCACCAACTGACGAGAAGATAATGTTCTCATGCGCCCAAGCAGGGATGTCTTCATACGTAAGTTTATCTGGATCCCAAACAAATTCAAACTTCATACTTACCTCTTGTTATAATATTCGCGAATAACATCCATTGCGCCATCTATATAATCATCTCGTTTCTTTATAAAAACTTGACCTGGCGCGGGTGAGTCTGAAGCCATTACGATTACTATCTGTGGACAACATATTCCAGTCCGTTCTTCCATCATGACGGAGTATATAGCTGTCTGATAAAAGTAGGATAGAATCCAATCAGCTCTCTTAGGTTTGTTTGCTGACTTGAAATCTAGAATAGAGTTTCTTCCAGACCAACGAACAACAGCGTCAACACGACCTCCAACCTTAAGATAATCAGAGGTCAGAGGTGTCTCTACACCATAAACAATCTCGATGTTCTCGTCTAGAATGTGTTTAATCTTACCGAAAAGATCCAGCGTTGTTGGCATTACACCACGACGATACTCTTTATTCAGTAGATAGTTCTCGCAAACAGTGTGAAGAGCTGTACCTCTGTCGGCTGCTGCTTTGCTGATTCTCTTGGCTTCTTCCTCACCAACTCTAGCTTTCCATTCATCAAGTCCAGTCTTATCCATCACACCCATAACTGTAGTAACAGATGGATACCTCGCCCCGTCCGGCGAGGTATAAAATCTTCCATATGATAAAGTTTCAACCAATGGATCAGGCAAATCTACTAATTGATGTTCAAACATGTATTCTTCCAATATTCCAAGAACCATCAGCAGATTCTGTAAATCTTAGATAGTTTCTTTTTCCATCATTATACCATTTTCTTCCAGTGAGATAAGAATAATCGATATTCTTTCTAGCATCAGAAAGTTTTTTGCAAGTTTCTAGAGAAGGTTTCTTACCTTTATGAGATAAACTATTTTTCTTTCTTTGATCCTCAGTTAGTTTTCTTCCTGTGTTTGCAACACTTATTTTTCTTTTATGTTCATCAGAAAAAATTTTACCTTTATTTGCAGCATTACCTATGCTTGCTTTTGCTATTTTGTCTTTTGTTTCTTGAGATTGTTTAAATCCTGGAATTCTATAGAAATCTTTGGCTCCATTTGATTTATTGAGCCAAAGATTTGATTTAGCTGCATTAAGTTTTCTTAATACAGCGTTTTCCCAAAATAAACATTTTTCCTTTGATGTAAATGTCTTTCTGATTTCTATCACATCAGGCTCACCATATTGGTGTCTAAATGCAGCAACAACCTTTGAAGAAGTGAAATACGTTACCCAAAGATCGCTTGGGTTCGCTGTTTTGTTAAATTGGGCGCCATAATACCACTTATTGTGATTGCGCCAACCTATAAGGTATGTGTATGGGACATAAATAGTCATAGCTGGTTCTCCTCGTAGAACTAGAGCCTGGGGGAAGTGCAAGTTCCGCGCCAGGCGTTTTTACTATTTATATGTAACCTAATTGGTCAGCTGCGATAATAAATTTACGAACGATATCACTACGAACAATATCAGAGTATCCGAACTCAACATCACCAAAGTCACCCATACGTTGAATAACTTTACGGAAGCGTTGAATGTCTTCACGACGTTCTGATTGATAATGGTTCTTTAGATCGCTTTGTTTGTAGTCACCGCAGAAGATAATCTTAGAATTCTTACCAAGACGAGTCATGATAGCGAACAACTCGTTCCATTCTAGGTTTTGACACTCGTCTACGATAACACAGCAGTTCTCTAGTGTGATACCACGAATGTATGAAGTAGGCATGAACTCAACGAGACCTTTGTTCTTAAGGTAGTCGTAGGCGTCGCCTCTATTATACAACTCTTGAAAAATTCCATAGTATGGAGCTTCAAGAACCTTAGTCTTTTCTTTTAGATTACCTGGGAGGAATCCGACACTCTTCGATGGTTCTGATGAACGGACGATGATAATTTTGTCGAATGTACGATTCTCAAACAGATTTTTACACGCGAGATATATTGACAAGAAAGATTTACCGGAACCAGGACATCCATGTAGAAATAGATGTTTTCCTTGTTCATATTCATCAAAGGTAAGACGTTGATTTTCCGTTAGTGGAGTAATCGAACGCAACACAAAATTGAGACTTGTATTTGGACCTTCTCCGTTACCGCTTCTTTGTTGTTTACGACGTTCTTTTCTTGTTAATCTTTCTTGAGCCAGCATTTTCTTCCTTACTTGTTAAAATGGAACAATGCATGACGAATTCTATACCACTGCGTTAAAAGGTGTTGATCTTCGTTTCTATCCTTCCTCCTGCTGAATGTTGATTGTGAATCTCTTTAAGAACGTCACGGAACCCGGCGTCTGGCTTACCCATCCCTCTTCCTGAGTGAATGAGTGGAGCTCCGTTAGGAAACGTTTCAATATGAGGATTGTTTTTGAGAAACTCTTCTCTTCCAGAAATGGTCATGTATTCGACCCATTCCTCTTGAGTATTCTTGTTTCTAAATGCGTATGATGGCATAGTTTCTCCTTGACTATATTTATCTTACCAAATACCTGTTTTGTTGAGTTCGATCAACTTATTGTCGATCAGACCCTTGATACATTCATCACAAATATTGGTCTCATATTGAGAAGTTCTGTCATGCTTGTCAAAAATCCTCTTAATATGCAATGGCATACCAGTCGTCCAGGTCCAATATTGCATGTCAATGACGGTTGACCCATAATGACCAACAATACCATCTTTCAAGACACTGGCTGAACAGTCGCAGCCTTGATTGGTAGACTCGAAGATTGCTTCGTGTTCACTACCACAAATGTCACAAATAACCATTAGAACCTGCTATGTTTGGTTGGATAGAAATAGCCATACCATTCTCGACGAATAGCCCAGCGACGATACCTCCAAGAACGATACACCTTACGGAATTTACGCTTGCGAGACCAGTAGAGACCATCTAGTTTCTTATAATTACCAAGAGAAAAATATCCTGAAGTCCAGTAATGTTTCGGGAACTTCAGTTTATAGTCGTGAAAACTCAGAAAGCCGTTAGACTTACTGCCGGCAGAAGTAAAATAGTAACGAGAAGTCTCTTTCATCAGTCCGCTTGTCTCGTCAAAAATGTCTTTCGAATACGAACAGGATTGAAGAAGTGTTCAACAACATTAACAGCAACGTCGATGTCATATTCTTTACAAGAGAAGATATCAATATACCCTTCCTGAGTCCAATCGTTAAAATGGGCAATGATATTGCTTGTTTCAATTAATTGGATTACTGTCCACCCCTCTAAATGTCTTTCATTATGTCCAAAATGGATAACTTGTGGCTCGCCAAAAGGAACCATTTCAATTTCTTCTACAAGAGCTTTTACCCATTCTTTCAATACATCTGGATTTGTAATCGCTTCTTTATCGCAACCACTACAATCCAAAATTAGGTGGTAACCCCAGTATGACATCAATATTCCTCATCGTCTTCAAGTTCCATTAAAGCATCAATATCACGAAGCTTCAGGGCGCGATTAATCTTCTTTTCTTTCCTATGATTACGAGTGTCGAATGACTCGTATTCCTCTTCGTCATCATAGTATGCACGAGAGTTCTTGTTCATGGAATTCTTACTTTTGCTCATTTTCCTTGTCCGTCAAAAGCCCTGGGAGAGTGGTTTCAATCATCTTACGAGTGATGTTCTTATAAGGGAACTTCTTGTCCTTACATGCGATGAGTAGTTCCGCATCTTCAGGTTCGATTGATTCAAGGATTTGGACGAAAATTGTTTCGCGACGTAGTTGTGGCATTTCCGGACCACCCTTGAGGAAGATGTACATGCGACGCATCTCTTGATGCAGTCGACCATGTTGGTCAAGTTGTTCGCATGGCTTATATGGCGGTGCTCCAGGCGGTAACTCGAACTGACAATTCTTATCAAAGGCGATTTGTAGCATCATCGGAACTGTTGCTACTTGTCTTGCTGCTTGTAGAAGAGCATTACTGCGCTCTTCAACTGTTTTCTGTTCAGAGATTACTTTGAAAATCTCTGTCATAGATAGTGCCATTAGAAACTCCTAACTTTGTAATACATTATACCGTCCTAAGACATTAAAGTCAACTAAATAAATGTGAGTCGCGGATGGCAGTCCCACTCACTCTAGTCCTCTCTTTCAAGGAACCAGCACATGATTATATATGATCCTATCGCAACCTTTCTTGGTGTAACACCATGTTACGTAGATTACGATAATCTACCAATAACTCCATCTAATCATACTCACAATCCTCTTTGGTTACGTCCGGGTGGATGGAAACATGATGATGAAGCGAAGAAAAAGATGAGTAAAGCTAAGAAAGGTAAACCAGGACCAAAGAAATCTAAAGAAACAAAGCAAAAAATGGGTGAATCACATAGAGGTATACCAAGACCAGATGTTAGTCTTCTCCATAAAGGTAAAATCTTATCTGATGAGACAAAAGAAAAGATTAGAATAGCGAGAGCTAAACAAATTTCACAACCACATAATGAAGAAACTAAGTTAAAAATATCTTTAGCAAAGACAGGCAAAAAGCGCAAACCTTTTACCGAAGAGCACAAAAGAAAGATGAGTGAGTCAGCTAGAATTCGCCGACTGAAGTCATCAAATTCTTAAGTTTGTGTGTGATAAAATAGTTGAAGAGTTGAGATCTGTCTTTAGCGCCAGGTGGATTATTGTATTGTTCCAAGATTTCATCTACCAAATTCTGAGGGATCTCATTAAAGTCAATGAGAATTTTATTCCGGTTGTAGTTTCTTAGAGTTTGAGAGTCCATCGTTTCTTCAGGCTCACCACTCATATATGTAGCTAATCTCTTGGCTGTGATTGGAGTCTGACGGATCTTCTCTACAAAGCTTGAGTCCTTTGAAAGAATGTTCGGAATACCGTCGTCACCAGCCTTGATGATGTGTTCCTTGAGGTAAGCTTCAGGATTGACACACTTTAACCACTTCTTCAACACAGGATTATACTGTGAGACATTAGGATACTTCTGAAGTTGTTGGTAGTCCTTGTCTCCTGACAGAATCAAAATCTTGTCAGTGTAGCAGCATTCCTTGGTGATGACTGCGATAATGTCGTCAGCCTCAGCCTTGTCTACACGAATAACCTTGTAGGGAAAGTAGTCGCGAATCTCATCACGGATCTTGTTCATCATCGTGAAGAACTGATTCCAGTCCAGAGGCGACTCATCCCGGTCAGTCTTACGGCGAGCCTTGTAATAAGGAAACACATCCTTACGCCAGACGTTACCGCTATCACAGCAAATAACGATCTCTCCGAACTCTTCTCGGAACTTCAGCCGATTTGCTCGAATCATGTTCAAAATCATATGACGGAGTAGGTCTTCGTCAATATCAGCCTTCTTTCCCTTCAATTGAGCCATGAGCGTTGCGATCATGATCTGGGAAAGGTCAATCAATACCATGTTTAATCCTCGTTAGATTCCTCGACAATAGTGTCGTAGTATTCGTCAGGAACGCTGATAATCTTTTCAACGACCTTGTGTAGTGGATGTTCAATTCCAAGACTTCTGTAGATCAGAGAGTTAACAGATTGAACGAGAAGTAGACTGTCTTTGAAACAGTTCTTCCCACCCACGTTGAAGCCGAACATGTCTAAATTATTGAATAGATCCTCAGTGAGAGTCATCGCAGCAATTTCTGCAGTTTCTTCCCGTGACATTTTGACTTGTTCTTGTATTTCTTCCAGATTCGGTATCTGGGCTTTAGTGTTCTTAGATGGGAAGAGAACTACGTTATTTGCTGTCATTGAAGCACCCTCAACAGAAGTGTATCTTGATTGATTCGTCCGTTGAGTTTCGTTTCTGCAGTTTTAACTTCCCCAAGGAGAGAGCGCAAACCAACTTTACCATACAAATTCACCTTTGGCAGCATGTCCTCAGGTTTACGCAACTTCTTGCCAACTGATGTAGCAGGATCATATCCAGTAATCGTTGTACCCTTTACACTAAATCCATTGGGATCGCTCGCTTTGTAGCAACCCAACAATCTATATTTAGTATTATACACCCACAGTTGCTTGGCGCCGATCACCGTTACCGGATCAATTGACGCGAGCTTGCTTTCGGAGTCAGAGACACAGAACTTCATGTCCTTAACAAGCAGAGCAGCAGGCTTTTGCTTTACTGGACGCGGCTTACGGATCTTCTTCTCAGCCTTGACCACATTAGACACCTTACCAGCATCCTCAATGATCAGCATAATGAAGTCGAAGTAGGCTTGAAGATCCTTCTTCTTGAACTTCTTGTATCCTTCCTTGAGTTGAACATCCTTACCTTCAAGAGCGTCAGCAAGCTCAAGCAGGAGAGGTTCATAGCGAAGGATGATCGCGTTGGCTTGAACGTCCTTGACTTCGTTTGTCTTGAAATAGGTGTAAGGTTCGAAGTCGGTAACGAAATCCATCAGAATGAAGTGATCAATCTCGGCTTCAAGTTCGGCGATGATCTCGTCGGTCTTTTCCTTGACCTTATCAACGATTCGATACTCAAGCTTCTTCGGCTCTTCTTCAGGAACTCGATACAGATTCTCTTCGACTCGCTTCATGATCTTATCATGATACTTGCCGATATCACAGCCGTTGTTGGCCATACGTGCGAGAGCACAGTAAGTCATACCGATGAATTGGGGCTTGATCTTCTTGACCCGATCGATATACTTCTTACTGTGACCGTGACGTTCTAGATACGTGTAAAGCCAAGGCGCTGCGTTATCGACATGATACGCATATCCGTACCAAGTGAGCGCGACCGAAACAGCAGTTTCGCTTTTGACTGTCTTGAGCATGGGTTCGCCGCCGATAAACTTCTTCTCGGCTGCGATATTCTTTGTCTTAGGCTTCTTTGCCATGTTTCCCTCAATCAACTATGAACCATTATACCCTGAAGGCGCATTAATGGCAAGCGTGTTTTTCCGCTAGATATTGTGACACGAGATGCATAATCGCTTGATGCATGTCCTCAACAATACCATAGTTGTGAGCGTCAACGTGAATTGAAATATCAGCCATCATTTTGGCGACACCACCGTTGAATCCAGTTAAAGCTACTGATTTGATTCCAATTTCTTCAGCACACTCTAATGCTCGGAGAATGTTAGCCGAATTTCCGCTGGAACTAATAACGATAAGAAGGTCTTCAGCGCTGTATGACAGTTTTCGTAGATAATACGCGATAGATTGATTATAACCGATATCGTTGCTAATCGCAGTCAGCATAGAAACATTGGAAACCAGCGAGATTACTCGTGGTTTTAGATCGCTCTCGTGGCCGACACCCTTACACACATCACAAACAAGATGGTCAGCGATAGCTGCTGAGCCACCATTACCAGCGACAAAGATGTTTCCGCCTGATTTAGTTGTATTCTCGATAGCATCTGCAAACGCTTGAATCTTATCCATTTGACTGTCTAGATCTTTAAGTGAAGCGATCAGTCCATACTTGTAGCTAGAGAACTTCGTAAAAATGTCCATTTTGTTCCTCTGAATCATATACTACATCAGCGCCAGGAGCATTGATTCTAAACTCGAATTGCTCAAGCCCGACCGCTTGTCTTACTTCTTCTTGTCGCTCGATGGGAACGTAGAATAGGAAAAATCCTCCACCACCTGCACCCAGTAGTTTGCCTCCAAGAGCGCCAGCTTGTATGGCCGAAGCATAAGTTCGATCAAAACTCTCATTGCTGATACCTCCAGCTAATTGTTTCTTCAACGACCAGGTCTCATCTAACAGAGACCCAAAGGCGTCATACTCAAAGTTAATTAGATGATCGGCTGCTCTATATGTGAGTTCAACCATTTCATCAACCAACTTTACCTTTGATTTATCTTTGTTCATTGCAGCTGATTGTTTGGCCAGAATTGTATCTGCTGACCGAGTTTGGTCCGTGTAGAACATCATCAGATTGTCCGAAAGAACAGTTAGATCGTGCTCAATCGGTGTTCTTGAGAATCCATCTTTTCTGAATTGAAAGAGATTCGTTCCACCATATGCAGCTGCGAATTGATCTTGATATCCAATTGGCTTCTCACAACGCGAAATCTCAATTTCACATGCTTTAGATGCCAGAATTCCTCTGTTGAGCTGTTCACCTTCAAACATGTAGTTTAGTCCGTTCAGCAGAGCCACAGCGAACGTAGACGATGATCCAAGACCTGTTCCGCTCGTTGGCATGTCAGCAAAGGAACCAATCTCGATACCATACTTTACACCATACGCATCAAGCGAATGGCGGACGATATCGTGCTTGAGTAGAGATGCGTCGTTGACGATCTCGATCTCTGAATACATAAGTTTGACATGGTGCTTTGGTGTATCGATTAAAGCCAGATACATGTATTTGTCAATAGCAGTGGAAAGAACCACACCACCTTGCTTTGACTTTAGGAAGTATGAAGGAAGATCGCTACCTCCTCCGAAGAAACTTACCCGTAGAGGTGCTCTTGATAACAGAATCGTCAAATCTCCTATAACGAAACATAACAAAATGGGTGGAGCCGAAACTCCACCCATCAGTTAATTAGGTAACTGGACCGAATACAATTTCACCAGTTGCTGCAGCTGCTGCACCGACAGTAATAGTACCTGTGGCAGTAATTGGGGCTTCACCAACAGTTTCAGTTGCTTGAGCAACGACTGTAACAGTGACTGACCCAACTCCGGCTGGAGCGAATGATGCTGATAGACCATCTGGAGCAACAGTTGGAGTTACAACACCGTCAGCTGATAGTGTCCAAACTGGAGCACCAAATACTGAGGCTTGATTACCCTTTTTGTCCTTGAAGGCTAGTGTGGCGCTTACGCCATTGTCGTCTAGTTTAAGTACTGCTTCTGACATGTTCTTTCCTTTATAGTTAGAGAATACAATTTCCATGTCATCGTAGACAGGGAATCTTTCATGTGCAATCCAACCAAGAAACAGGAACAGTAGAATAAGGTCAAAGATTAGCATAACAGATCCTCCTGGTTGTCAACATTATTTAGGCAGTCCGGAAACTGAATGTTGGCTTTGGGAAGGAAAGATCAGCATCTTTATATTGCTCATAGAGACCAAAGATCAATTGTTCCCAACGAGGACCAATGTTATCCCATGAGAAACGAGCGTCAGCATAGTTCGAAATAAACTTCAGATGGTTCTGAATGTTCTCTTGTTGAACAATACCAACCGCTTGACTCAGAGCTTGATAGAAGATGTTGGCGTGTTGATTAATGTCTTGTACGTAATCATACTGGAAAGTCATACCTCCAGCTGTATCTGGCAGAGCACCAAAGTTTGGGTGAACACACAGAACGCCAGCCATCATCGCCTCAATCAGAGTACGACAGGAAGTTTCTGGCCAGATGTTAGGATAAGCCAAAATGTGTGCTTTAGACACTGCTTCGCGAACAACCTCTTGTTCTTGAAACCCATGATAGTTGATTTGTGTGTGCTGTCTACAACGCTCATAGAGCTCTTCAAATTCAGCATCACGTTGGTCCCAACCATAGATCTTGAATGAAGAGAACACATCAAGAATTACATTTGGATTGTTCTTAGCAAGTTCTTCAAAAACTGGAACCAGAATTTGTAGACCACGATGCGGAGTTGAGAAATAGATCAGACGAACAGTTCCTGTCCTATCCTTTTCTGTATTCAGAGAACGAAAAGAATCAACGCCTGTTTCAATAACAGTCGACTGAGAATCAAACGGAACACCGAGATAGTCTCGGAATTGTTGATACTGCCAATTGCTTGAAAAGACCAACTTATGAAAGCGATTACGTTTGTTGGGATCCTTCAAATGCTGTGATTCTGGATCGTTGGCCAGATCATGCAGGTGAAGAACTCGAATCCTATTCTCATCAAGTTCACGCACACGTGAGGTGATAATCTGAAACTTGTCCAGCTTATCCGATACGTTTGCGGAGTTTTCTAGGATTCGTTGTAGAGCGGTAGTAGTAAGTTCCGTACCACCCTTACTGTTTTGGTTTAATTCATTACGCGAAAATGTCATTCATCATCCTCTGGTTCATCAAATTCTATTGAATCAATATACTTGTCATGTATATCTAGGCATGTTGCAATGAAGATCATAGGACTGATTCTTGATGCCCAGAACATCAACTGTCTGGCGAGTATCGCTTTCCAATACTCAAGTCCTTTTAACTCTTGCTTCATTTTATCTACCTATAACTTCGCGAATAAAGGACTTCACAATTTCTTTAATTAGAAGAATCGGCCACCAAAGACCAACAAGTGGATGATGTCCTTCAAATTCCACATTAATAATCAATGATGTGATGGATGCAATAAGCAAATATGCTATGAAGATGTGCACCATTAGCTTAGATTTACGTCAAATCCAAGAACACTGTCCTTGCGGAAAGAGCGCCAGTTTTCCTTTTCTAGGTCCCAAACAACAAGAATGTCATCATTTGGCTTACGTCCTGATTCAGTCAGTTGATCAGCACGACCCAGATCGCGTAGAATTTCAGCAATTAGAGTGTTGTCTTGAGTACAACACATGTTACGAACGCTTCCGTCAGCCTTCGTAAACTTTACCCAAACAGGACCCATACCAAGGTAATGCTTGAGAGTATCGATACCGTTATTCGTTGAGGAGTTGTCTTGGACCATTGTCTAGGAACCTTTCACGGAGTTGGGCGAAGCCGCCGACATATTCGTTATCTAGAAAGATCTGAGGAACAGACCTAGCGTGGGGAAGAACCTCAAACAGAAGATTACGATTGTTATCTTCTTCGATATTGACTTCTTCGTAAGAAATACCCCTGCTATCTAGCAATTGCTTAGCAGAGATACAGAACGGACAAGCGTTCTTCGTGTAGATTAATGCTCTACTCATATTGTACCTCTAATTCGTGACCGAGTTTTTCAAAGATCAACCGGAATACCTCATCTTGACTATAGGAAGTACCTCCGAAACAATGTGCCGAAGGTGCAAGATCGATGATTTCAACTCCATCGAAATAAATTTTAGCACCTTCAGCACTGCTTCCTCCGCAAGTATCACAGTCAAAATAATCTGACAACCAATCAATCTTAACCTTCATTATATAGTCACCCTGTATTAAAGTCAAGTTTAGATGAATGCAGCAACTACTGCTGAAAACATGATTAATCCCAATAACGCAAACGCAGTGGGAACGGCGTACTTAAGTACGGTTTCTGTTGACATGGCAATGTTCCTTATTTTACAGCAAAATGGCTGGGTCCGAACGACCCAGCCTCATTTGTATTTAGTCCAGCCGAACGTTGCGGCGCAAAATAAAATCTATTGCTGTTTATAGATTTAGAATGTTTGGCATGGGTACTAAGAGTCGAACTCAGGCTTACAGTTTTGGAGACTGTCGTGCTACCGTAACACTTTACCCACACATGTATTTCTTATTTTTACCAGCGTATGTCTCAGTTTGAGAATGGCAGTTAGGACAAAGAAAGGTTAAATTATCTAATCTATTGTCGTTATTTACACCATTCTTGTGTTCTAACTGAAGAGAAATAGATTTCCCATTCCACTCATCAGAAAGTCCGCAATCTGAACAAACATAATCTATCAGTTTTTGCTTAATTACTCTTTCTTTTAACCTATGTCTAGGATAATTTGAATTTTCAACAAAAACAGTATCATTAGAAAATTTTCTACTAGCTGCAGATAATAGCAACCCTTGTATATTTCTTGGCATAAGCTATCTCCTCTTTAGAGATATTTATATACCGTCGGTTCTAAGAACCGAAGAAAATGGTGGAGGATAAGGGAATCGAACCCTTGCTTCATGCTTGCAAAGCACGAGTGCTACCATTATCACCAATCCCCCATTATATGGTGCCGCAACGAGGAATCGAACCCCGGACATCCTGCTTACAAGGCAGGCGCTCTTCCAACTGAGCTATTACGGCATAATTACTCTTTATTTATAAATATCTAAGCAGCTAAGGAGAAGAATATGATTGAACATATCGAAAAAATCAACACAAAGATCGCACTTACGGTAACAGATGTCGTAGGTACAATGTGGTGCGCGTATATTTTCGCAGTTCTAGCAGTACTCAGTCTTCCTACAGCTATTGCTGGTGGTATCGCAACTCTAATTTCTTGGGTCGCTCAAACTTTCCTTCAACTCGTACTTCTATCAGTCATCATGGTTGGACAACGTATTCAAAGCGAGAGAACTGAGAAGCGAGACGAAGAAGATCACGTAACCATCATGAACGAATTCGCAGAAATTAAACAAATGCATAACGAAATAAAAGAAATCTTGGCTCTTGAAAAGCAAGATGCTGCTCAAGAGAAGCGTGGAGTCTAGAGAGTATTGGAGTGCACGACAGGATTCGAACCTGCATTAAACTGAGTTGCAATCAGTTGACTAACCATTCATACCACGTGCACGTAATTTTCTATATCTTAATCCTTTACTCCATCCCGTCATATTTAGGAATTCTTCTTCAGTTACCATTTTAGATTTCTGCAAATCATCATTAGAAACCCAAAATTTACCTTTACTGTGATGATGTTCTAACAGTTTTTTAGAAAGTGCTGGACCATTTTTCCTATTAATTTCAGTCATCTTTTCACAAAACTTGTCACGATATGACTGATCAATTTTGATTCTATTCCCGTGAATTAAATGTTGATCAACTTTATGATTTAATCCAAATTTATTCACATAATAGAAATTTGCAGGTCCACCCAATTTTACATTATACACATCATTTCTATCTAAAAATTCTTCCGTTACTAATTCTATTTCTCTATCATACATATTTTCTTCAGTATCAAACCACTCTATAATTTCTTTAGAAAAATTCTCAATTCCATACTTTTTTATAGCAGATTTAATACCTTTTCCAGATCCCATATATCCATCATCTATATTAGAAGTTTTATGGACCCCAACATATATTTTGCCGTTCAGTCTATTTCTAATTTGATATAGATAGTAATACATAAGAATCTCCATTCTCTTCATTACTATTTATATAAACGCAGACCGTTACCTAGAAGATATGGCACCCACATCCAGAATCGAACTGGAATCGACCGTTTAGAAGACGGTAGCTCTGTCCGTTGAGCTATGCGGGCTCAAAATGGTACTGGAGCCCAGAATTGAACTGGAGACTCAGGGGACACAATCCTGCATTTTACCAATTAAACTACTCCAGCTCACTCTTGATCAATAACCAGATAGCAAAATCTATGAACAATATCGAAAGACTCGATTACCTTAATCGCGCGCTCATCGTTTGCTTTTGCTTTCACATGTAGATCAAGAATATAATCTCGTAGACGAAAAAAATTGTAAGCATCTTGGAGAAGATCACCAAGATCCAGAACTTGTTCAACAGTCACATTCTGTTTCATAATATATCCTTAAAGAGTCTTTCGACCTTTATTATAACCTAGTGCCAAATAATAATCAAGCTGTTCTTTTTTAATTTTAAGAATACGTTGTCCATTATTTATCCAACAAGTACCAAATTGAGAATTTTTAGATCCTTTTTGGTGTTCTTTTTCGTGCAAAGTATTTTTTCTTTTTAATTTGGCATCTTCAGTATTGGCAAATAATGAAGCAATCTTTATATTATTCTTTCTAGCTCTTAGTTTATTTTCACTTTCAATTTTAAGATTTAATTTATTCAATTTTCCTGAAATTTTTCCACCCAATCTATATGCTTCAATAGGAACCAATCCATTTGCATTGATATACCCAAATCCACCTTTACCACCAGGACATAGATTATAGGTATCCTCTCGTGTACAAAACTCTTCGGTAACCAATTCTTTCTCTTTAGCATTCATTTCTTCTTCCGAATCAAATACAAAGAGAATTTCTTTAGTAAACTTATCTAATCCATATTTCTTTTGGGCTCTACGTAATGATTGACCAGAACCCATATATCCATCATCCAAATCTTTTGTTTGATGTTTACCAATATAGATTTTGTTGTTTACAGAACAAGTAATTTTGTAGATAGTATAAAACATATTAGTGTCCCAGGAAATATAGAAAGGTCTTAGTATGCCTATTTATATTTCCTGGGACTGAAGTAGTCCTGCTAGGACTCGAACCTAGATCGTTCACCCGTCCGGTGATCATGCCTTATAAGGACACCGCTCTGCCAATTGAGCTACAAGACTACATAATTTGGTGCGAATGAGAGGACTCGAACCTCCACCCCTTTCGGGACTGGTTTCTAAGACCAGCGCGTCTACCAATTCCGCCACACTCGCATTATTTTCCGTCTAGTAAAAGACAAAGAAAGCCTACTATCCAAACCCAAAGTGGCGCATTATAGTGCCAACATACCAGAAAGCCAAAAATAGCAAGCATTTCTCATCCTCAAATGGTGCCGACGGCAGGGATCGCACCCGCATCTGCTGGGTTTCAACCAGCCGCTAAGACTACATCAGCTACGACGGCGTAATATTGGAAGGGGATACGGGACTCGAACCCGCATTAGTGGATTGAAAGTCCACTGTCCTAGTCCAATTAGACGAATCCCCCAGAGTTCTTATTTAGTCATTGTAACCGAAGCAGCCAATAAAATCAAGCACTTTTTTTGAACAAAGGACATTTATGTACAGGCGCTTCAGTCTCGTCTTCGAATTTTACACCAACGAGGCGCCAACCTTCAGGTCGTTGTTCCCAATGAAGGTTGGGCGCTCCGCAGTGCTTACATTCTTTTGTCTTGGGCTTATACTGACGTCGCGAACGACCATTAAATGTATAATCATCAGCAAAACAGTCTTCAGCATAGAAGTCTGATTGATCATGATAATACTCGTCGAACATAGCTTCGACAGCCATGTCAGCATATTCACCCATAATTACACTCGAATCCTCTTTTTAATTTCCTCGAAAGACTCATCCTTAACAAGTTTACCATCAAGATAGACAGTTTCAAGACAATCGTTGGCATCGTGATTGCTTTCAAGAGTGAACCAATTGTGTCCATCTTGACGCAGAACCAGTCGACCCTTCTTGCTCTTCTTGCCAGGATCAGTAATCGGATCCTTGGCGATAGCAAGATCCTTACCATTCACACGAATGTTGCTCGCCTTGAACGCAAACTTATTCGTGTCTCGATTGATATCGACTTGCATCAGACCACCGCCTGAACCAGTCATAATCGAATCAGCAGAGATATGCATGTCTAGAGCAATCTGGAACGGAACAGCCACAGTGTCTTCGTTGATACCGTCACCCCACAGAACCTTGACGTTGTTCAGAACTTTGTATCCCTTGTTATTCCGAGTGAAGCCAAAGCCCTTCTCAAGAATAGCCAGGACTTGAGGAAGAACAACCTCAATATCGCCGCTGTCAGGACGAACGACGAGAGTGATATTCTTCTCGACGATCTTATCCTTCAGAGACACCCACTTACGAGCCGCATCGTAGATGTTCCAAGTGTCCGAAACAACAGACAGAATAGAACCAGGTTCAGCGACATCAACCAGACGTTCGAACGAAGCAAGTTCGTTCTCTTGACCGTAGCTACACATGATGCTGTGTTCAGTAGCAGCCACGGAGTAACCCATGATCTTACCACCATACAGCTTACGAACCCAGTCGATAGCAGACATACTGTCCGAACCGGCGAAGTTCAGTAGATGCGCAGCACCACCGATCTGATTGCTCTCGAAAGAAGAGCAGCGATGGCTCCGATAGAAGCAATCTTTCTCATATTACCAGCTCCCCGACGATCCGCCGGCGGCGGTCGAGCCGCCATCGCCAGAAAAATCACTGCTGCTGCCAGAGTCATAACTCGGACCCGGATCATAGCTAGGAGTAGACATACTGTCTATAATCGATTCAGCAACAATAACAGAAGCCATTGTACTAGCGAAAGAATCATCGCTAGAAACATAAGTATCGTCCGAAGTCCTCGTCCGATTCCTCTCAACCAGCTGCCAAGGATGGTTCTTCTTGAAAAGAGACTTCTTAATTTCACCAGTGATAGAGTGCTTGTATTCATACATGATATTTAGTTTTCCCTAGTAAAGTTCAGCGAGAATGCTGTCTGCCCAATCAAACCAATCGAGCTCTTCACGCTCGACCTTTTCGTTGTTACGGATCTTCCGCATAATCTCGCAGTACTTAGCCTGCATGGCTAAGAACCCTTGTTCGATCATCGGAAACTTAAAGACTTTGATATCCATCTCAATCCCTCCTACAACGGTTACATACTTAGTATACCGTCAGGATGAATTAATAGCAAGTCCCAAAATTATTTTTTTGATATAAATAGAATGCTAGTCGCGGACTGCCATCCCACTAGCTCTAGTCCTCGTTCAAAGAGCCCAGCACATGTTTATTTATTACGTCTATGCTTACCTTCGTAAATCTGATGGATCTCCATATTACATCGGAAAAGGTAAAGGAAAGAGAGCGTTTGACAAAAGTCATTCTGTCTCTGTACCTAAAGACAAATCAAAAATAATTTTCCTCGAAACACATCTATCTAATCTGGGTGCATGCGCATTAGAACGTAGATATATTCGCTGGTATGGACGTAAAGATTTAGGAACAGGTATCCTTCTTAATAAGACAGAAGGAGGGGATGGAAATTCTGGAAAAAGATCTAAATTGTGGAGAGAAAACCACAGTAAAATAATGTCCGGAGAAAACAACCCTTCTAAGAGACCTGAAGTAAAAGAAAAACAAAGAATGACTGATAAATCTTATATGCAGAAAGATGACTACAAGAACAAAATCTCCCAAGCAAATAAGAAAGCAATCATTACTCCAAACGGTAAATTCAAATCAGTTGGAGAAGCTATCTCTAGTTACAATACGACTCCACACTACTTTTACAAGATGATGAAATCTAGCCCGAAGGAGTTTTATACTGTGCTTTAAGGTGTGAACTTGAGACTCTACATTGAACATAGTCGTTGTAGTAATCTTCTCTAATGATTGCATCAGTTTCTAGAATCATCTTCGATTCATAATACGTGCATTGCGAACGATTGTCGCAGAGCCTTACGATTTCTCGGGTAAAGTTATAGTGTCCCAATTGTTCGATATCAGCTTGGAGTAATTTAGATGAACCCCAATAAGATTTCCAGTCGCTTGGCTTTCTGATACGCTTTCTCTTACCTTTAACTGTCTTATAACCAGCCGACGAGAAGAGTTTCTTTCCGATGTATCTTCTTCCAGTGGTAATATTAGTAATGACATAAACAAATCCGAAGTGCGCATCAGCTAAACTCTCATCAAAATTAATCCCTTGATATGTCCACCAAGGTTCCTCACTCATCTTCTTCGAAGTCTTCGTCTTCATCAACTAGATTTAGTTCTGAAGAACAATACGGACAGAATTCTAGACTGCCCATGGCGACTGACGTAACGATCTTAAATTCGGATTCGCAGGCGTCGCAATTAATCCAACTATCCCATCTATCTACCATTTACTACTCCAGTTTTGTTACTTTAACTCCACCGCGAGTAAGCAAATCGATGCCAGATCTATCACGGTAGTCATCTTTATATATGACTTCGGCGATTTTGGCTTGTAACATGAGTTTTGCGCAGTCTCCACAAGGACTTAGCGTAACGAAAACTGTTGCGCCTTCTGAAGATTCAGTTGAAGCGGCGAGTTTAGCAATCGCATTCAACTCAGCGTGTAGAACTTCTGGTTTAGTTTTTAGAGCTACGCGACCTCCGTTTGCTCCATCAAAATACGGACCATTAAAGTCCATTTTATAATCTATCTCTTCTTCACAATTATTATTATCCCAACCAGCTGGCGTGCCATTGTAACCGAACGAGATAATACTCCTGTCCTTTACAATGACACATCCAACCTTAGTTCTTCTAGCATAAGAAAGATCCGCCGTTTCTTCAGCAACTCTCATAAAATAATTGACGAATTTTTCTTTCATATTATCCTTGACCTCTGTACTTTTTGTAAGAACGGCGAGAATGCTTGTTCATAGAACTTGTCTTCAACACTCCACGTCCTTGAGCAGTTCTCTTTGGAACAGTAACGTGTACGAGTTTAGCCTCTTTGACTGTTTTTGCCATGCGCTTTATCCTTTATCAATTTTTTAACGTCGACTACAGTTTCGTTTTCTATAATACCGATAATCACGTTAGTCAGATTGATATCGCTCTGAATAAAGTACATCTTCTCTTTCAATTTTTCGAGTTGTTCGCGATAGAATGCGAGCTCTTCTTCTTTTCTTTTTCGCATCTCGTAAACATCATCAAGTAAAATGATCCTTGCTGTGCGTTCTTCTTCCATTATAATGAGAATCCCTTAAATGAAGCGTCAGTTACATCATTATTTACTCCTCCTACTGTGTAGGAGGTAAGTTCAGTTTCCTGAGGAGCTACTTGTACCTCAGAACCGCTGATCCACTTTTGTGTCCAAGGAAGAGGATTGCTTGTAATTCCCTTGGCTAAATCGTAGGTGTTTACATCAATCGCCTTCATTCTCTTAGAAGCGATCCATTCTACATAGTCGCAAAGCAACTTCTCGTTTAGACCGATCATTGATCCATCTTTGAATAGATATCTTGCCCAGATTTTCTCTTGAATGATAACAAGATTAAAGATCTCTTCGACCTTTTGTCCATATTCTGCTTCAATTTGAGCAAAGTCACTATCTTCTTTTGGAAGAAGCTTCAACATTTGTTGAGTCGAAGCCAAGTGAATGTTCTCATCTCGAGCAATAAACTTGATAATCTTGGCGTTACCTTCCATCTTCTTCATTTCAGCGAACGCCCAAGAGCAAGCAAAGCTGACGTAGAAACGGATACCTTCAAGAGCATTAACAGCATTCAAACAAAGCCAAAGAGCGACCTTGTGCTCATATAGTTGTCTAGAACGTCCTCCTTCACTTGACCACATAGCAGGTCTCATGTTATTGCAATGAACAAGCTTATCGTAATACTCACTGATAGCTGATCCACAATCTACAATTGCATCAATGCTCATCATATCATCAAACACTTTAGATGGGTTTGAGTAAATGTTACGAATGATGTGAGTGTATGAACGAGAGTGAATGGTCTCGAAATATGTCCAGGTTTGAATCCAAGTTTCAAGCTCTGGAATTGATGTAATAGGAAGGAAAGCTAGAGAAGGAGCGCGACCTTGAATTGAATCAAGAAGGATCTGTCTCTTCAGATTGGAAGTGAAGATGTGTTGTTCTGAAGTTGTTAGCTGTTTGAAGTCCTTAGAATCTCTAGTCAGATCAACTTCGGTTGGTCGCCAGAAATATCCGTTTTGTCTTTCAGTAAGTTTCTCGAAAATAGAATACTTCTGAACATCGTATCTAGCAACTCCCAAACTCTCACCAAAGAACATTGGAGTTTCATCGTAGTTACTTTTATTCTTAAAGACAGTCATTCGTTAATCTTCCTTTAATCCATCCTTGAGGTTGTTCTTCATGATATCTCTCAATTACGCCATTATTATACCAATGTTTTCCTAGGGCTGCTCTGTTCTTCACTTTGCGCATTCCATGTGTATTATTTTTAACAAATGGAACAGGATCAATACCATTCAAATAATATTTGTTATATAAATGATAAGAAATTCCTGTCTTTTCTAATAATTCTGTATATCCTAAATATTCAACACCATTATATTCTAATTTTAACAATTTTGCTTCAGAAATAGACTTTTTGTGTTCTTCAGTTTTTTTCTTATTTTTTCTAGAGAAACTCATCTTAGATTTAGCTGACTCGCTATGTACATAACCAGAATTTTGTTTCTTAATTTCTACTGAAAATTTTCTTTTCAACCAACCATATCGTTTATTACATCTATTCCCCATCATATTAGCAGCAAAAATCAATTTACTATTTCCAGGATATATTTTAGTAAGCAATAAGTGTGCAAGAAAATGTTCTTCTGGAGTTAAAGCAACCAAATTCTCAGAATTATCCAATCCACCGACACATTTCGGGATGATATGATGAGATTCAGAATATTCCAACAGTGGTCTTTCTTTGGTTTTCTCTATCAACAACGCGTAATGTTTGTTATAATCCATAAATACGCTCCTATCGTTCGTATTTATTTAGTAAAACTTAGAGCTAGATAGTACAGCTGTCACAATTTTCTTGATCTAATTCTCCTAGTTTTACAGCAAAAGAAGATTCAGTAATTTCTCCAGCGCCATCTGAAGTATTGAAGTAATATAAGGTCTTACCACCAAGTTTATAGTGTAGAAGAATATGTCCTAGCATTTCTGAGACTGGGATCTTCTCTTCAGGATAGAAGATAGGATTGTAAGAGGTATTTACAGAAATGGCTTGGTCCATATACTTTTGAATCACAGCCATAATCTTGAGATATCCCTCAGGACTGCGTTGATCCCATAGCAATTCGTATTTATTCTTCATACGACGGAAGTCAGGGACAACTTGCTTGAGAACTCCATCCTTTGATACTTTAACAGAAACAAATGCTCTTGGTGGTTCAACACCATTTGTAGCATTAATGATCTGTGATGAAGTCTCAGATGGCATACAAGCCATTAGTGTGGCGTTACGAATACCATGAAGCTTGGCATCAGCCTTGAGGCTTTCCCAGTCCATATGATAAACTGGAGTAACAATAGTGTCAAGCTCTTTCTTATACGTATCAATCGGGAAAATGCCGTGAGCATACTTTACAGCTTCACCGCCCTTACATGGACCAAACTCTTTCGCAAGTTGTACAGAAGCTTTGATCAAATAGTAAGACCAAGCTTCACACATCTCATCAATCTTAGCCAGATTTGGATTGGTGTATGTCATATCATTCTTTGCCATCCAGTAAGCAAGATTATTCAATCCTACACCAAGAGGACGGTACTTCTCGGTAGAGTTACGTGCAGCCAAAACAGGATAGTTTTGGTAGCTAAGAAGAGCGTCAAGCCCGCGTACTGCAAGCTCACAAGGCTTCTCAAAATCCTTAGATGATCTGATCTTACCTAGATTAATCGCTGTTAGAGTACAAAGAGCGATCTCTCCATTAGGATCATTAACATCATTAAGAGGAACAGTTGGTAGTGTAATCTCTGTACATAGATTGCTCATTCTGATTGGAGCAAGATCTGTAATGAATGAACCGTGATCGTTACAGTGATCAACATTCATAAGATATACTCGTCCAGTGTCCTTCCGTTCTTGTATGAACGACGTGAAAAGGTCAATGGCTTTAACTGTCCGCTTTCTAATCTTAGTTGAACGCTCGTACTTCTCGTATAGAGTGCGGAAAGTGTCTGTGTTTGAGAAGAACGCTTCGTAGAGGTCAGGTACATCAGATGGAGAAAACAGAGTGATGTTCCCGCCAGTAATAAGTCTTTCATACATGACTTTATTGAATTGGACGCCGTAGTCAAGATGTCTTGCACGATTATCCTCCGTACCTTTGTTGTTCTTCAGAACAAGCATGTCCTCGATTTCTAAGTGCCAGACCGGATAATAGAGCGTTGCAGCACCGCCTCGAACACCCCCTTGGGAGCACGATTTGACAGCACTTTGAAAATGTTTATAAAAAGGAATAACTCCAGTATGAGAAGCATCACCATTGCGAATAGGGGAGCCAAGAGCACGTATGCGCCCAGCTCCAATACCAATACCAGCCTTTTGAGAAACATACTTAACGATCGCCGATGCCGTCGCGTTAATACTGTCAAGGGAATCCTCCGTTTCAATTAATACGCATGATGAGAATTGACGTTGAGGAGTTCTAACGCCAGCCATCACAGGTGTGGGTAATGAGAAATCAAAGGTAGAGATCGCGTCGTAGTATTCCTTGACGTACTTAAGGCGAGTTTCCTTTGGATAGTTTGAGAACAACGCAGCTGAGATAAGAATGAACGCCATTTGTGGCGTTTCAAAGATCTCTCCAGTTGTTCTATTCTTTACAAGATACTTACCACGGAACTGCTCCATTGCAGCATAAGTGAGAAGATAATCTCGGTCGTGATTAATGTAACCATTAATTGAGTTCCATTCTTGTTCGTTGTATGCAGCAAGTAGATCCTTATCATAGAAACCGAACTTGACAACATTCTTTACATGGTCAAGAAGGTGTATAGGCTCGTATTGCCCATACACTTCCTTGCGAAGATGGTAGTTAATCAGGCGACCACCAACGTATTGGTAGTTCGGAGTCTCTTCCGAGATAAGATCAGCTGCAGCCTTGATCAAAGTCTCTTGAATATCAGAGGTCTTGATCTTATCGTAAAACTGAATTTGAGACTTCAGTTCAATTTCTGAAGCTGATACATTATTGATTCCTTGACAAGCAAGAATACACACACCGTGGAACTTGTTTAGATCGAGAGGTTCCTTGTCTCCGTTACGTTTTGTTACTACAATTCCTGACATACTTTTCCTACTCTACAATTGTCAAAATGCCATCTTTTCATACCACTACCATATCCAGATTTACCACATTTATTACATGTATGTTTTTGTTGAGAATGGTGTGTGCCAGAATCTAGTTGTTTCTTTTGCGCTTTTCTTTGTGTATCACCACCAATAAAGTGATGAGTTCCGTTTTCTATTCTTTTCTGTGTAGTCTTTCTAGAAATTTCGCCACCAATAAAGTGGTGTGTTCCAGCATCAACTCTTTTCTTAGCAGATATTTTAGCGACTTCACCACCAAGAAAATTATGTGTACCTTCTTCAACTCGTTTTCTAGAATTTTTTCTAGCTATCTGAGATATTATTTCTCCAGACATATTCATTCTAATTAATACTGCTTGTGCAGCTGCCCAGTCTTCTTGGTCATAATGAATTTTATAGTGGTCATCAATAGATAATGCAATCAAGTTGCTAATATCGTTATTTTGATTGTTCCCATCCTTGTGATGAATATCAAATGTTCTACCGTATTCATCACAAGGAATAGGTCCATATACACTTTCGTATAATCTTCTGTAATCAGTCATAAGCAACTCCTATTAGATCATCTATTTATAAATTGCTTACGCTTGATTACATTAATCATCTTTATTCCTTAGCTAGACTAGCCTTAACTGCGCGAGTATCTACAGCCTTACCAGATACGGTGTAATCTGCAGAAGCAGTAGCATAGAAGTTCATGGTTGCATCCATGTTACGTAGAGAGGTGTTGATCACCTTACCGGCAGATAGACCGTAGTTTTGAGCAACAGTATCAGCGTTAAACTCAGCACCAAGGAATAGAACTTCCCATCCACGAGCCTGACAAGTAGCAATACGATCACGAATTGATGCCAGATTGTATGTCTTGCTTGAGTTTTCTTCACCATCAGTCATGATGATAATTACAGTCTTTTCGTTGTTATTCTTGTCAGCAAGATTAAGCAGCTTCGCAGTTGAGTCATAAAGTGGAGTTCCGCCGCGTGGTGAAGTTTCGTTGATACCAACGTCCTTAAACTTCTTGATACTTACTTTATCACGAATAACATCAAAGCTGTTTGGATCAACTACTTCAGCGTTAAACGCTCTTGCCATTTGAGCACCACCAAGACGAACTTGTCCACCCCAATTCGATGGTCCGTTTGAGTCAAAGGTTGCAAGAGTAATCTCAGCGTCAGTTCCAGCAGTTCTTAGTCCATGTACGTAGGTATTGATAGCGCCAATTGCACCTTCCCATCGAGAACCAGACATAGAGCCTGAGCGATCAAGTAGAATATATGCAGATAGCTTATTTGATTTTGCCATTAATTTTCTTCCTTTTGTTCATTCCAATAGTCTTCGAGCATCGGGAAGTGATGAAGAACAATGTCTTTGCACTGCTCAGCAATAATCCTATGCTCCTTTTGAGTCCCCACATCAGTACGTAGATCGATGTAGTGGATCCAGCTACGCAGAGTACCTGACATATATAGCGTCGTTTCTGTCAAGCCTTCGGGTAGAACTGCTCTTGCTTGTTCTTTGGCGATGCCTTTAGCGAGAGCCCATTTATAGATATTCGCTGCATAATCAGCAACTTCTGTTTGCTTCATACACCATTCTTCTTGAAGAAAACGATCATCAGTTTCAATTGAGTTCTGACGATTCTTCTTATCCTGAAGACGCGCTTCTCTGTTGTTGATGAATGAAGTAGCTTCAGCATATCGTTGACTAAACTCTTGGAAAGAGAAGCTACGATGACGAAGAATTTGTCTTGAGATGTCACGTGTTGTTTGAATCTCAATAGTAACTGATACCATCTCAAATGGACTAAAATGTTTATGATCCAACAGATACTTAATCAGTCTCGGAGCAGTTTGCATATTTGCTTGATTGGCTGGATTACTAACTCTTGCAGCATAAGCAATTAATTCCGCCGCCGTATTACATCCTGTAGAAGCACTTGGTTTAGTGATTCCTACCAAAGACACATTTCCCATATTATTCCTTTCTATATACCATACCAGCTACCCAGTCTGAGCCGGGTGATACTTTAGATCGTTTTCTTTTACCTTCTGGATTTACCCACCAAATAGTATTTTGTACAGCTTTACTTCCATGACTATTGGAAGTAGTATCTAAAAATCCAGCACACCTTTCTTTAGCAACTAATCCAGCACGTTGAGCATTTTTTCTTGCTAATATAGGATCTGCATTTATAGCGTGTATCCCAACTTTATTCTTTACAGTTTTATATGCTGCTTGAGTTGATATTTCAGATCTTCTTTCTTTAGACATTTTTTGGAAATTGTGATTTCCAGAATCATAAATTTTCTTTTGAGATAAAGAAGCAGCGTTTTTAATTTCTTCTTTACTTGCTCCATTTATTCTAAGTAATATAGCTTGGACTGCACCCCAATCATTCTGCTTTTTGTGTATTTCTAAATGCTCTTGAATAGTTACTAACTGAAGATTAGTTGGATCGTCATTAAAATGATTACCGTCTATATGGTGAATTTCATAACCCTCTGGAATTTTTAGATTATTATATTCTTCCCAAATTTTTCTATAGTGCATATCTATCTCCTACATTGGTCGCCGTTCGAAGATATTTATACATTATATTCTCCTACCATGAGTCATAATCCGTCAAATCGTATTTCCATTCCTTCTTGTCTTTCTCAAATCCAATGGTATATACCGCACAAGTAATAACACCAATAGAGGTAGGAGTAAACTCGTAACTTAATCCACCACCGATAGCTCCCTCGTATGGGTAACCATCCTTCCAAGAATCCTTATGAAAGATAGTTGGGTTCTTAGTATTCTTCTTCTGATACTTGATTACTTCAGGATACACTGTGTTCTTAAGCCAAACTGAAATCTTTTCATGTTGACTCTTGGTGATACCAAATGTAAAGTACTCAGCCTCAAATTCTTCATCTTCCATTATACTTTTCTCCACTCAGTCAACTTAAGCTGAGCCATTAACCCAGAGTAAGTATTTGCATTGATAATTGACTGTACATCTTCACTATCCATACCTGAAAGAACCATATCGTTGATGTCTTTTTCATGTATATTTGAAGGCCAGATACATACACTATACCCTAACTTGACTTTTTTGTCAAGCCTTTTAACTATTTCTTTGTTCCTTGGCTCATTATCAAATACGTATACTACTGTACAGAAGTCTTTCGGTAAAGCAACGTCAGATCCTGCCATGGCTACACTGTTCTGAATGAACATAGAGTCGATCGGACCTTCAAGAACATAGACCGTCTTTGATTTATCTACTGTGTCAAGACCATACAACTTGGTTGCATCTTCTTTCAACATGATAGTAATGTATCGAATACTTTTGGGATTGAACGCTCTACCCTGAAAGCCGATCATTTCCTTGTTCTCATCAAAGAACGGAATGACTAATCTCGGCTCGTCATACTTCTCATCAAGCTTATCAGGAATGATACTATTCACCCATTGTGCAAATTTGGGTGCATAGAACAGTTTAGCGTGATAGAAGTTCGGAATCTTACGCTTTACTACGTATTGTTTTACAGGATGATCGTGTGCCAGCTGCGAAACCTTTTTCAGTTTAGCAAGCGGTTTACCTTTCTTCAAATACTCTGGATAAGCAAATTCAAGAGGCTCTTTCTTCTTCTCAGGCTTCGGTTGCTCATCTTGCGCAAGGAATCGTTCGCGAATATACTCTTCGTATAATCCTTCATCAATACGCTTCAGGAAGTTTTGAAATGTGGGTGGTGCTCCACAGTTGTGACAACGGTAGAACAACCTATCTTTATGCTGAAAGATATACCCGCGTGCTTTGATTTTACTCTTGTCAGAGTCACCACAAATTGGGCATCGGAAGTTGGCGAGGTAAGGACTACTGCTCTTTATCTTGAACCGCTTGAGCTTCGATGACAATAGGTTGGCATACTTCACGTCTAGCCATGTTTGATACATTCAGATACTCACTTCTATTCATAAATCGTCATACTCTATTATACTCTAAACGCCAATAAAGTCAAGTCTTATTTGTGTAGATTAGCCAAAACGTTGCTGAAGTAGCTTGACAAAAAGCTGAATACTTGAGTAGCTGCGAAACCCAATAATACAGCAATACCTGTGAACTTCCACTTCCATCCTTCAAGATTGTCAACGCGCTTACCAGTGTTGCTGTAAAAGTTTACTTGATTCTCTTTAATTGTTCCAAGTTCGTCAAGAATTCTTTCTTCAAGCTTGTTCATATCTTCCTTAAGATCGAGTTTTGTTTGCTTGATTGTTTCAAAAATCTTAATATCTTGATCTTTGGCTTCGCTACGATGTTGGTCCAAAATACGATATACCTGTCCAGTTGATTCTTCGTTACGTGCTAGTTTTACTTCATGAACAGCCAATAGTTCTTTAATAGCTGCAGATACATCTGTCAACTTTTCCATTGTACTATCCAGGCGTTCGAAGAAGCCGGTTATCTGAGTAATGTCGCGTTCCATAAGCGCGACTCTTGTTTCTACATCCAAAGCTGGCATTGGTAATCCTCTTATTTACAGTATTTGTTAATGTGGTCAATCAAAGCATTTTTGTCAAGGATGACACCATTAAGTCGAGCATCGTCATTCAACCAGTATGTTATAATTTGTTGCTCGGAAATATTCTTATCTGTAATAGGAGGAAGAGGAGCCTCCTTCTTCATCAATGCAGGATCAGGTGTGCAAGGATTAGTCAGAATGGTGTTACCATCTGTTGCACAACCCGATAATAGTACTGTTGCTGCAAGGACGAGAAATAGATTCTTCATTACTTCACTCCAGAACGTGCTTTGTTGATTTGATCAATTACATCACTATGTATGTCACATGCACGGTTGTCTGGAACAAGCTTCGTAACCGTCTTAATTACGTCTTGAGTAACGACTTGAATCTTGTCTTTTTGTGCAGTAAGTTGAGCGATGACAATCTTATCACCCTCTACTTGCTTCTTTAGATTTTCTGCTTGGAGTTGTTCTGCTTTTAATTCTCTGGCGTATTCGGCAGCCTTACATTGACTGTTGGCTGCTTTGTATCCCATGTTGTAACCTGTAAAAAATAATATAGCAATTACAACAGCGCCAATGATGTATGGAAGTAGAGTTTTGAATAGCTTAGAATTGAAAAAGCTTAGGATTGATAACCACCACATTACGGAACCTCTCTTCTCATTTTGGTAAGATCTTGGCCAAGCTTTGCTTCGCTCTTCTTACCTTCTCTCTGGCGCTTTTTCTGAGCGCCACGAAATACAGGTGGAGTTACCTTTGATCCATCTGGTGCAACAACGCTTCCAAGACCTGCTTGAGCATTAGTTGGAGCTGCTCCACCCATACCACCTGCGCCTGAACCATCTTCTACAAATAATCTGAATGTTTTCATGGCAACATATCCAATAGCATACCAGTCTTAGTATCTACGGCGCGAATTCTACGATTCTTGTAGAGTTTCTTAGCGTCTTGCATTCCCTTGATAATATAGACTGGTTGATTGATAGAACGTGTGATCGTTTTCCAAGTACCTGCTAGGTCTTGAAATTGAATTTCTGCTGAATTTGACTCTGTTAGAAACTCAGATAACGATTTCATTAGATGTTCCTTAATACTTCTTCAATATATTTATCGGATGCTATATCCTCACTAGATATAGTTTCGTTCGCAATACCGATGTTATGAATCGTTTTTGGCATAATACCAAGTAATTCAAGGAAGGGTTTAAGCTGATTACGTCTATTTTTGATCTTTAGAAACAACATTCGTGCAGTTGGTTCGGCACCAAACAAATTATTCAGGACTATAATGTGATTGAGAATCAGACGCTCTTTTAGGTCGCCTGATTCTATGTACTGATTAATTAATCGTTTGATGTAGTTAAATCTCTTGAGATCATCGTAAAATTCTACTGTGTCATAACACTCTAAGTTGTTATAATGTTTCGCAGCATAAAGTAGAAAGTTCGTCTCATCCAATTTTTCAAGCATTTAGACCAATCTTATTTTTACTGTTCCTGTTGTGTCGTAGTATAGTGTATTAAGAGCGATACCTGCGGTAGCTGCAGCAGCATCATCAGCATATGGCCCAAGAGTTGGATTAATCGCAATTTGAGCTGGAATGTGGAACGTACCGTTTGAGTCAAGATTCGCTGTATAACCACCTACAACATTATTTAGTGATGAGACAACAACATTACTTAGAACGTCAGATACGTTGACAGTGGCTAACACAGCACCGTTTCCGGATGTGTTAGCCACCACAACTATTCTGTCAGTATTTGCTACCGATGTTCTAATCGGTAGACTTGAAGCTTTGATTCCGCCAGCCATACTCTAAACTCCAGATTATGTGTTAGGGAATACGTTATTATCGCCAGTATTTTCTGAAGTAATATGCATGGCTACTAGTGTTTCGTACTGAATACGACCAGAACGACCACCAAGAGTAATTCCGCCTGTTACAGAACCACCAGTGCTTGTGATTAGGTTACCAGTGAAGGTAGCACCTGAACCATTTGAAGCAGCACCGTTAGCAGCCTTAACAGCGAATACTAGAGAAGCATTTGCAGCTACGTTTGAGAATAGACCAACATTAGTGATCGATACGTTACCAGTCACAAATCCGCCTGTGGCGTTTGTAGAAATGGTAGCACGACCATTAGCGATACCATTACTTACAACAATATAGTCTGTGTTGTTGTAACTAGTTGGAGTTCCACCAACAGTAATTGTTGAGATGTGTTGTTCTCTATTGAATGCTGCAGTTACAGAAGCAACGTTGGTGAAACCAAATCCAGGAGTAGTTACTGCGATAGAAGCAATATTACCTGTGGCGTTTGATGTAATTGTACCAATAGCGTTTTGACTTCCGCCTGAAATGGTAATTGTTTCGCCGTTGGCTACGTTTGCACTTGAAGATGAACCATTGGCTACTAGAGCAGTTACTGGACCAGTACCTACGATAACCTTTACCCATCCGCCAGATAGACCCTTATTGTGGGCCAAAGCTGTTTCGACGTTGTCAACACCAAATACACCAACAGCGATACCGTTTACGATCGCATCAGGTGTAGTGTTTCCGTATGCTGAAATCCAGCGTGGGTTGGTGTTACCACCAGCCACACCGTTAGCAGCAGCTTTTGCACCAGCAATAGCAACGAACTTAGGTCCGTTGTTTGCTTGGTCAAGACTACCCCATAGACTCATTTTGTTTCTCCTTAAGAATCTTTTTTATATTTATATTGTTCGGAAACATAATGTAGTCTAGGGATAGCCTCACATACGGTAGTCCCTTAGTTCTTAAACTTGGCTTCTTCCGCTTCCTTACGAAGATTACGACCTTGTGAAAGAACTCCACGAATAGTATTTTCTAGAGCCAATGAACGAGAATCAGCTGTGAAAGTTGAAACACGTTGTTCCACCAGAGGAGCAGTTTCAACTGATTCCTTAGTGCTGATTGACCAGTTGTGCTTTGGATCGTGAACAGTACGTTCCTTAGTTTCTTGATCTTTAGTCCAAGTTCTACCGTGAGCTAGAGAAACCTTTACTGGTGGCTTCTTAGTAGACTTTGCGAATGGACCTTGAGCATAAACGGCTGCGTGTGGATCGCGGTGAATATGTGAAGCAAAGCCTTCACGTTCCTTCGCATCAAGAATAGTGTCATGCTTGTGTGCTAGGTGCTTAGCAACATCCTTTGAAAGATGAACAGTTGTACCGTTCTTCTTAATGAAGTTGTCGCCCTTTGTTAGATTGGCAATACGACGTACTTGAGCGATTGGGTGAACAGCTGCTTCATCAGCTGTAATGGCTTCGTTACCAACTCTTGGTGGACGTCCGCGCTTACGCTTCTTTTCTACTTCTTCTTCAGTTAGACCTTCAGTTGACTCACACATTTCATCATCTCCATCATCATTGTCATCGTCGTCATCATCACCGTCGTCTTTATCCTTGTCCTTCTTACCCTTCTTACGAAGCTTCTTGAAGTCGTCGGAATCAAGCTTACCGTTGTCATTCTTGTCAAGCTTTTCTTGCTTACCGAATAGTCCCTTTTCTTCAAGAGGAGTAAGCTCAGCTGTGTTTACTTCTCTCTCAATACCATGTTCGAACATAACGTCAACAGAAAGAATTTGACCTTCTTCGTCGAATTGCTCGGTTGATGGAAGGACAGTTCCTAGTCCATATTCTTCGTGTTGTACTTTAATCGTCATTTTATGGATCTCCAAATAAAGAAGTAGAATTTACTACTATTTATGTTTATCGTCCCTTTAAGGATGCGCGAAGCATCCAGCCGTGTTTGCTATGAACATCAATTCGTTCTTCAAGGAAGTTAACGATAGCTGGTTCATTTTCTTTCTCAGCGAAAGCATGAGTTTCTTTGAGATTCTTAATCACGATCTCATTGTCAGCAAGAAGTTGCTTGATCATTCCCATACCAGAAGGGATGGTAGTTTCATCTTTGATATCAGTGAGTTCACTGAATCGTGAAAACGAACCTGGTACATACTCATCAAGTGTACGTAGGTGCTCTGCAACCGCGTCCACAGCCTCCCACACTTCTGTATAGAGAGTGTCAAAGAACTTATGATACTCATAGAAATCCGGACCCTCTACGTTCCAGTGGAAATTATGAGTCTTCAAATAGAAGGCGAATGTGTCTGCAACATTAACCTTGAGCATATCACCCAGCTTCGACATCTGGTTTTCCTTTACGTTTCTTGAAATCTTGAAGAGTCTTACCAGCCTTCTCTTTTTGAGCTTGATCTGATGTTTGAGATGCTGGCTTTGGAGCAGGAGCAGTTCCTGGAGTTGGTTTTGCTGTTTTGATCTTCTTCATAAGTGCAGCATGATCAGGATTGTTTGGATCTAGAGCAACACCGCCAGCCTTTTTCTCAGCTTTCTTCTTAGCATGCGCAGCCATAGCTCTGGCTTTGTTTCGACTGGCTCTGTCTCTGGCAGCTGCAGCAGCGTTTCTTCTTGCTTCAGCGTTCTTACGATTTTGTTCTACTCGGTCAAAAATAGCCTTTTCGACTTCTTGCTTTGCTTTTACAGAAGCATCACTTCTAGCTGTGTGTCCAGCAACACGAATTTCTTCTTTTTCTTTATGAGCAGCATTTCTTGCAGCAAGTCTTTGTTCATGATCTTGATTACGTTCAGCTCGACGCTTTTGACGATCAGCTTCGGCTTCTTGTTTTCTCTTTTGACGATCAGTTTCCGCTGCGCTGTGCTTGGCTGCAGCAGCCTTCTGTAGTTTCTTCTTTCTAAAATGCTTTACAATTGCTCTTGGAATACTAGATGATACGTTTGAAGCAGTTCTAAAACTGATTGCTTCAACTAATCTTGTTCCGAGTGTCTCATCATTATTTGACATCTTTGTATCCTTTGATGTCCTTGAGTCTTTTAAGCTTCTTACCTTGTTCTACAGCAGGATCATTACCTGGAGCATCTAGACCAGGTCCGCGAAGTCCACCAAGATCAGTTCCGTATGATTCGCTTGAATATTGTCCCTTACCTGTTACGTAGTACTTACCTGTACCTTCATCACGTTGAACAATACCACCCCAACGTCGAGCCCAAGCGCGAGCTACTTCAAGATTGGCGAACATCTTTCCCTTGGAAACAGGCGCATCACCATCTTCCTTAACGATTTTCTTCTTCTTGATCTTACCAAGAGTAGTTGTTGGTTCGTTGTAGACGTTGGCGTTGTCTGTAGTTTGGTCGCCTTCTACTTCACCAGCAATCGTACCTTCAGCTGACAGCTTTGGCTTCTTTTTACCAGCAGTCATTGGTGCGTCACCAGCTCCAAGCATTTCTTGAACTTGCTTGACAAGTTTTTGTTGACGACGACGAGGCATCTGCTTGTTTGTGACTTTTGCTTCAAGATCCTTGTCAGCGCCAAGAACTACTTTAGCCTTGTCTTCACCAGCACGTTGGAATGGAACAACCGGACGACCTTCTTCATATACTGGATCTAGAGGAACTGCACCTGGCTGCGTTTTCTTAGACTTATACTTTGGTTTTTGTCCTGGAGTATCCTTGGCGTACTTATCAGAAAGACGAGTAGTTCCCTCGAATCCAGCACCATATTCTTCCTTGACATCAATCTTAGTGTCAACAGGAGGAGTATTGTCTGTTACTGCGCGCTTTACTCGCTTCTCTGACTTCGTTACGTTTGGTGCTTCTCTGTGTCCACCCTTAGCTTTACCTGTCTCAGCAGCCTTAACTCTTTGAGCAAGAGTAGTTTCATTTGGTGGCTTGGCTGGAAGAGCATACGATTCGTTCGTATCCTTCGTTGGTGGATCGATGATGATTTGTTCTAGAGGCTCGCCAGTCAACGTCTTACCGTTACCTGATCCAGCTGACAGCATAGCCTTAATCTTGTCTAGAAACTTTCCCATAGCGACCTATACTTTCGTTGTTGTTATTTTTGTCTTTCCACTATTAGGATCATGATCAACGTGGTGAGCATTAAAGGTTACAGTAGGATGTTCTTTCTTCAAGCTCAAAAAGTGTTCGAGATTAGGATGATGATCGTCGTATAGATGAACATCCTTATACCCATGCTTATTTATGAGTTCATGAACAACTCGCTTCTTGTTGTCTGGTGCAGTTCCTCCAAGATTCCCTGCTCGTCTTACATGGACTTTATCAGTATCGATACCGTGTCTACCAAGGTGTCTACTGAAATGATCTTTGTCATCCATGTCTGATCTGGCGGTCAGGATCTCAGCCTTTCCGCCTTTACCTACAATCGAATGCAGTTTCTTTAATGTCTTCTTAATGGGTTTTGCTGTATCAGAAAATATCTTAGAGTTTCTAAACTCCGAGAAATCATGTGAATGACCATGAGGAAGCTTGTAACTGTTAAACTCTCCAGAATTGAGAGTCTTGACTCGCTTACCTTTGTGGTCATTCACATGCACTTTAACACCAGTCCCGTCTTTGGGATGGCGGAATAAAGTGTCATCTAAATCAAAGAAGTGAATTGATTTGTGATCAGCTTCTTCAGTAATGTAGTCTTGAAAAGTTTTCATATATCCATCATAGCTGTTTACAGACTATTTAGGAAAACCACTCCGGAACTTCTCGGTGTGACCATTTCGCCATATAAGCTTTGTCACCGCGATAGTAATTACGATAGGCGTCCACAGGATTGTCTGTCTTAAATTCGTCAGGCATGCACTGCGGAATCGGAGTCAGATAACCAACAGGAATGTTCTTTGGCAGAGACATTAGAGTCTTACGAAGCTTCTTGTCAGTTGCATGAGTCTTACTGTAACGATGAGTGTATTCATCACATAGATCGGTAAACAAACAGTAGAGCCAAGTGTAGTTGTTGTTCGATTCGCGAACCCACTTAGCTGAAGGATGATTCGCATGAGTTTTGCGATACAGTCCTTCAGGTACATTTTCACCATCTAGAACATGGTGAGCAGTAGACAGCAACTGAGCATACTCAAGAATCATCTTGACGACATGCTTGTCGCAATGCATTGCTGCATTGGTCTTAGTGTTTTTGTCCAGCAAGAAAATGTTCATTACGATTCCAGTCGATGTTCTTTTCGTGACGAAGGACGAGACCATTATCGGTAGACCACATTTGGCCATACTCGAATTTCCAGAGACGCTTGCGGTCTGGCTTGTTCATACTAATCTTCATTAGAAATGTCTCCACTCATACTCAGAATTACCAGTCTTAAATTGAATCGTGCGAATATCTTCGTCAGTTGTATCTGACAAAATCTCGGTGATAATAGTAGTCTGCCACCAGTCTTGAGCAGAATAAGAACGACCATAATGAGAACCAACTCGCATGGCTACGCCAACACGAGGAATACCTGGCTCTTCTTCTTTAACATCAACAATTTTACCTTCGTCATAAACTGGAACCAGAGCCAGAGACATTTGACCTGAGTCGCCAGCATTATCGCGTGTACGTCGTAGAGAATAGGGCATGTTACCTCACAAGATATTCATAAGTGTTTTCGTCAGTAGAATAGATAACTTCTGGAATGCGATACTTACGAATCGCCTTCATACATCCAGCACAAGGCTTGGCAATCCCGAGAATCAGAGTCTTATCGTGTGTTGATACACACTTTACTCGTGATACGTAAAGAGTGCACTTAGAAAGAAGCTCAGGATCGTTAAGTCGAAGAGCGTTCTTAATCGCGTCGATCTCTGCGTGGAGATAGATACAATCCTCATTCTTCGAGAACCTTCTTTGTAGTGGATGTGTCTTCTTTTGATTGAAGCCAATCGAGATAATCTCGTTGCGAATAGCCAAAACAGCACCAACCTTGGCCGAGGAAAATCTCTCGGCGGAAGCAGCAATGTTTTCTACAGTTCTGATAATCTTTCCGTTCATGGTTCAATCATACCCTGATACGGAATTAAAGTCAAAGTGGTTTTTCTAAAACCCATCCTTTGATTGGATCGAAATAAGTGTTGCAGCTGAAAAGATTCTCTAGCTTAGAAGCCACAATCATGGATTCCTTATCGCTAAAGGTCAGAACTTCCACCGGCTTGGTGTCGTGTTCCATAATCAACTCATCTTGCATTTACTTCTCCTGTTACTGTTGACAAATACCTGATTGGATAATCTTTATCGGGTGGATTATCTAACACCACAATACAACTCTCGTTGTATATGCTCTGAATGACTGCAGTATAACGAATGGGAGTTTCAGTTATCGTAGCTGTCCCATCAGCGTTTAGCTTACCGACAGACTTCGTAGAGTCGTACTGTATTCTGTCACCAATATTCATTTCGAATCCTAAAATGGCGGATGGTATAGGAATCGAACCTATCCGACCCATTACAGGTCGTACTGTTTAGCAAACAGCTGCAATTGCCACACTGCCCACCATCCAAAAAATGGTACTAGAGGAAGGTACCGCCCCTTCTACCACAGAGCTGTCAGCTCTGGCCCTCGCTTCTCGGACTCTCTAGTATGGAGGTAGGTGTGAGATTCGAACTCACGGAACCCCTTCCGAGGTCCTCTTGTTTTCAAGACAAGCGCAATCAACCTGACTCTGCCAACCTACCGTGTTTTTCTGTCTTTCTTCGATATTCTTCCTTTTCCTTGAAGCGACCTTTATTATTGCCGCGCCAACGGTGAGGAGTGCATAGACTACAACGAATGGATCGTTTTGTTTTCTTGCGTTTGAAGTTAGACATCGTTCTCCTTTATCGTAAAATCCCCATGATCGCCTTTTCCTTTAGCAGGAAGTAGACTTCGCCATAGACAGTGATATTGTCAACAGCACCACGGTGATAGATAACCTTGTCACCAACTTGAACAGTCAGAGGAATAACATTCCCGCCATCGACGAGACCCTTACCAACAGCGACAACTTCGGCTGTTTGGAAAAGATCTTGAGTGCTATTTTGCGGAAGCATAATACCACCCTTGGTCAACTGACTATTCGCGATTGGATTAATCAAAACATAATCGTGTAATGGTTCAAAACTAAGACTCATTCATATCATCCTTACTAAGAAAAATGGCTCGCACTCAAGGTATCGAACCTTGCAGCCTTTCAGCGATCCGGTTAACAGCCGGTCCCGTTCACCATGCTCGGTCAGTGCGATCAGTGTTTTATTTATGCCGCAAATTTATTACGTACAGCGTGGTCAGCAGCGTGTGTGCTGGCCCATGCGTGAGGCTTCAGAATTGGGTCGAAACCGAATGATCCACGAACATATCCCAACGCTTCTTTCACAGCCACGTTTGACTTGTGCTTGGCGTTAGTGTTGATGTCCAGGTGGATTTCCATGTGACGATCACCAATTACTTCGATCAATTCAGAAGCAGCTTCCACAGCGTAGCCAACTTCAGTTAGCAGACGTTGCTTCATGTTGCCGTAGTCAGGAAGTACCACTGACTTGTGGAACAGCTTACATCCGTGCTTCGTATCGTAGTGAAGAACGACTACGGTTGAGTAACGAGCGTACCAAACCTTGTCCTTCTTAAAACGAATTGAGTCACAGCCGATGTAGACTGATGATTCCTTGCTTGATCTACGTATCGCTTCTCTGGCTTCTTCTATCATGACTATACCTCTTGTACTCTCTATATAGTTCTACTTCCTTAGTAAACGCTTCAATTTCCCATGGTCGACTCGTATATTCCGTATCGTCATATACTTGTTTCGCCCATTTGAATCGCTTACCGCCACCCACGTCTTTCAATTCGCCCTTGGCATATTGCTTTACGTGGACCATTTCATGAGCAAGTGTTTGAAGTAGCTCATCTAATGGAACCTTATTTAGTAGTTCTATCTCAAAATCTCGAGGTCGCGGATGGTCTAAATCAGTAAAAGCACAATATCCAAGCACATCCAGATCACGCTTTAGCATGATTTCTAGATAAATGTTGGGCGACAATCGTTTAGAGAACAATTTGGAAGCGAAAAATTCAGCAGCCTCCTTGAGTTCTATCTTTAGATTTGTATCGCGTGTTCCTCTGATTTTAATTTCCATACGCACTCAACTCCTACTAAGCCAATCATACTGTATGGGCTATTTAATAGCAAGCACCATTTATGAAATTTTCAATCCCGAAAAATCTTTCTTACCAGCCTTCTTCGTCATAAATTTCATAGAGTCGTCTTCATCCCATCGCTGACCAAAATCAGCATTATCCATCACAGGCTTATCTTCGGCTGGTTTCTTCTTACCACCCTTGTATTTATTGTCGACCATGATGTCGTCTTGGGCTGAGTTCTCCACATCATACAATCGCATCTTCGCTCGATGAATGCCTATCACAAATCGTTTATCTCGAGTCGGGTCATTGTATCGGTTCTTCAACTGAATGACCAACAGCTGATCGAGAGCTTCAAGTTCGTCATTTGATACGAGAGCAAACATGAAGTCGGCTGTCGCCGGTAGACCGAAGCTTTCGCTTGTGTTCTCGAGACCTGGATCGCTACTCGAATATCCATCTCTGTTTGTTTGTGTAGCAGTAACAACAGGAAGATTGAATTCAACAGCCAGACCGCGAAGTTCTTCGGCGATCGCCTTGATGTACAGATAAGAATTGATTGAAGAACCAAGCTTCAATCGTGAAGACATACAGATATTCAGATAGTCAATGTAGATAATATCTGGAGAGAAGTTCTTCTTTAACTTAAGTTCTTGTAGAAGATGTCTGAAGTGTCCAGCACCAGCAGCTGATGTTGGATATTCCTTGATGATCAGCTTACCCTTGACTCTACTCTTCAACTGGTTCATACGTTTGGCGTATGATTCTTTAGGTAGTTCTTGCAGTTCGTCAACAGTAATATTGAGAATGTTCGCATCAATACGTTCGGCGATCTTCTCTTCAGCCATTTCCATGGTGATGTAGAGAACGTTCTTACCTTGAAGAAGGTTAGCCGAAGCACAGTGAGTCATGAACAGAGTTTTACCAACACCTGTTCCTGCCAGAATAACATTCAATGACTTACGTACAAGTCCACCACGAGTGATCTTGTTAAACATCTCAAGGTCAAACGGAATACGCGACTCAGTCTTATGGTAGAAATCGTAACGAGTCTCAAAGTTCTCAAGGAAATCGTGACCGATGTTAGAGTCAAACGAAACACTCAAAGCTTCGGTAAGAATTTGTGGGATCGACCCCTTGTCTTTCTTATCTTTACTGTTTCCATCAATAATGTTGATTGACTCTTTGATAGCGTTCAGAATAGCACGATCTTGACAATGCTTCTCAGTTTCATCCATCAACCAGTCACGATTAGTCAAAGGATCTGGATGAATTTCACTGATTACTTCTACAACTTCTTGATACTGTTCTTGGCTTACGCTGAGTTTTTCTGCTTCAAGTGCAAGGATCTTCTGAGTTGGCAAGCTGTTATACTTGTCAATGAACTCTTTGATCATGGTGTAAACAATTTTGTTCGGTGCATTTGAGAAGTAATCCTCCTTGAGAAAGGGGATTACTGCTCTACAATACTCTTCGTCTACTACTAGATTGTTCAGAATTGTGGTTTCAATCATAAACTGTCCATCTCTTTGCGCAATCTTTACATTTATATGTTATCCAATAACTGTCAGCCGTTGGGTCATAATTACCAGTATTTGAACCATACTGTTTCTCATGGTTCAAATGTTCACACTTAGCTTGAATTTCTCCAATCATCAACTCAATGTTATAGATTGTATCTTCAAGCAGCTTAACTTTCTCATGCGTCTTCATCCAGTTCCTCATAAACTTGCTTCAGATCTTCATCACTGATCAGATTATCTCCAGCAAGCATGTACTTTTCTTCAATGTATGCACGGAACAAAGTATCTGTCAGAATTGGAAGCCAGAAGTCTTTACTGTAAGTATCAGCCTTACGGTAGTTTTTATCATAAACCTCACCTGTATTCATGTCAACCCTTTGATACCATCCATTTTTAGGCTTAATTACGTAACCAGACTCAAGTGCTACGTCAAGCAATCCTGACCATGTACTGATACCACCTTCAAACTTTACTTCAATCGGAATCTTTGACTTTTCCTTTACGTAGCGTGACTTCTCTACGTTGATGATGAAGTTGTAACCAGTAAGTTCAGTACCATCCTTTTCTTGTTGTCGACCAATAATGAAAATGTTATCAGCTGACAAATAAGGACCAGAACCACCAGATACGATAGCCTTCGGGAACATACCTTGTTCCATGTAGATGTGATTTACAACTACCATCGGAATATCCTTGATGGTCAGGTGTGGAGTAATAATACGGAACAATGACTTGATTTGCTTTGCTCTTGACATGTCTTGAGCAGAGTTACCAGACAGAGCGTCGTCAGCTTCCTTTTTAGAAGCAAGGTTGCCGAGTGAGTCGAGCATGATGATAACCTTGTCACCGCGCTTGATTTCTTCAAGTTGTTGAACGATGTCGAACTTGAGTTCTTCCATGTTAAGAACAGGAGTGTGAATTACACGTGAAGTATCAATACCAAGTGACGCGAAATACTTCTTACCAGCACCAAACTCAGAGTCATAGAACAGACATACAGCATCTGGATACTTTTCTAGATACGCCTTAACAGCAATCAAACAAAACAGTGTCTTGAAGTGCTTGCTTGGTCCACACCACAGAGTCAGACCTGGTGACAAACCACCATCTAAACTTGCTGAGTGAGCAACATTCAACATAGGGATTGGAAGTTGAACCATATCCTTCTTGTTGAAGAACTCCGAATCAGAAAGAATATCAGCGATCTTAATTGTTGATTTCTTTAGTAGTCGTTCCTTCAAACTCATTTCTTTTTCTCCAGTTCGTCAATTTCTGCAATGAATTGGTCGATCCGTTCTTTACGATTGGGCCAAACAATTGTGTCTTTTTCAGGGGATTTCGATAGATTATTCAGCAGTGGAAGGATCATTCCTTTAAGCTGAAAGAATTTGTTCTCCCAGCTCTCACTAGCCTTTGTTTTTGCTTGCTTTTTTGGCTTGATTTCTTCTGGTTTCGGATCAGGCTGACTGTCAGTAAATCCGAAATCATAGTCAGGTATCTGCATTACATCCAATCCTTTATTGGTCGTATTCTCCAGCCTACTTTCTTGACGATAAAGTTCTTAGAAACACCGAAGCGTTCCATCACCCACCGAGGAGAAAATCCGAGCTCTAACGCCGCGCGGACCATTCTCTTCAGTATATCGTCGTAGCTAGTCATCAAAGAAACTTTCTAGTGTGTTAACATATTCAGTCTTCCACCCAATAGTTCCAGTGATAATCTTCAGTGGGTCCAGGAAGGATTTGTCAAATTGCAAGTCATAATCTATATATTGGTCGATTCCAAGAGCTTTTGGAAGGCTGTGAACAACTGAGATGATGTTCTCTTTTACTGGGTTTGGTAGCTTCAGATAACAGAACTTGATCTTCTCACCTTCCATTACTGGAGGATAACGCTTGTCAAGACCACGAGTCTTAAGTAGATGGTTGTAAACAAGAGCACCACGCACGTGAATTGGAGTTCCAGAAGCATAGATGTTCGAAGCACTTGAGAATTTCGCAAGATTATTACACCCACGAGGGAAAGCAATATCTTCGAATGGAAGTGTTCTAAACTCTTCTCGGAACTTTGAGATAAATTCCATCAATGTTTCTTCATCACCGTTCATGATAATGTTGAGAGCTTGCTTGATCTTGTTTCGGCAAGCAGATGGAGTTGATGACTTAACTGCTTCAATACCCATCATCTTCAATTCAGGAGACTTGTAACGAACACCTTCGTTGTCCCACACGTTCAGAATGTAACGCTTCTTCGCAGTCCAGATACCCTTGTCAGCAATAGACTCACGCTTCATTTCCAAGAAGTTGGTGTAAGAATTTGTAATTTGAGCAAACTGAACAAAAAGTTTGTCAATATGTGGACCAAGTTTTTCTTTACATACAGTATCAACAAAATTAATCTTATCTTCCATAGATCTATTCTTCATGTACATATTGACAAAAGATCCTAGTTTCAGATAGTTTGAGTCAGTATCTACTGCAATTACATAATCAGCCTTGGTCTTAAGAAGGTAATTCAAGTATCTATTCATACCTGTTTCAATATAACGAATGGCATACTGACCAGACAAAGTAATTGCTTCAGCAAAGTCAACAGAATACCAACGGCAGTAAGCATTTCCGATAGCGCCGTAAAGGCTGTTCAGCTGGATCTTACGAGCCATCTGCATGTTATTGTATCGGGCAATCAGATTCTTGTTTTCTTTACTTGGATTTTCTTGATACGCCTTCTTGGCTTCAATCATAAGCTTCTTATAACGCTTACGATCTTCCATCATTGTTTCAACAATCTCTGGGAACAAACCCTTCTTAGTCTTGTCCCATAGAGTACCGTTCGCAGCATAGGTCACATCGTAACCAAAACTACGATCAACATTTACATTATCAAGTAAATCATCTACGCTTGGATACGGGATCTTACCTCTATACGTTTCTGGAGACAGATTATATTGTACAATCAGAGACGGATACAGAGAAGTAACGTCAAATGATACTACCCATTCATGCAGACCAACTTGAGGATCTTTAACATACGCACCAGCATATTGGTCGTTCTTGTTTGATACCTTGAGTTGTGGAATCACAAGCTTACGATCAAGCATGTAGTTGTGAATGATGGTATCCCAAAGTCGAACAGAAGTAAACACATCTTCTAGATTGATCTTGGCGTCATACGCAATAGTAAACGCCTGATCAAGCAGGTTCATTTTCTCGTCTAGTTTATCAACGAGCTCAACGTCGCGGATGTTATACTCAATGAATTTCTGAAAGTCTCTTTTGTACAGATCGAATAGATTGTCGTATTCAGAATAATCCAACTTCTTTTCACCAATTTCGACAAAGCAGATATGGTCAAGACGGTATGACTCCTGTTGAGAATACGTGAACTTCTTGTACAGTTGTTGATAATCTAGAGTAACAATACCCATTGGAGTATAGGATTGTTGCTCACGACCGAAGATCTCAATGTTATGCTCGTTCAGAATTCTCCATGGAGAGAGAAGCTTTGCGAATTCTTCTCCAAGAACAAGACGAATTCGATTTACCAGATACGGAATATCGAAGAACTCAATGTTCCATCCAGTAATAACATCAAGGTCAAATGCTTCCCATGACTTCAGAAACTTCAGTAGAAGTTCTTCTTCGTTCTTACAACGGAAGTACATAATGCGTTCATCATTGTGTGTAAATTCGCCGCATCCAAATACATGGATTCGGTTACCACACTTCAATGTGATAGCTGTTACTTCACGGTTGGCAAGCTTAATGTCAGGGAACCCGCCTTCAGAATCAACTTCGATGTCAAGTGTACCGATGTTGATCTTTTCTTTTTCGTAGATGATTTCGCCTGGATAATAGTCGTTGATGAAAGCATAGACGAACTTGTCAAGACCATAAATCTCAAAGTTGCTTACGTCAGAATACTTCTTCAGAAAGTCTTTACCTTCTGAGATATTCTCAAACGTAATCTTTTCAACTGGTGTTCCGTCTAACGTATGGTATTCACTTTCCTTCTTGGACGGAACGAACAAGTAAGGCTCGTATTGAATTTTTCTATTGATTCTTCTTCCGTTATCGTAACCCCGAAGGTAAATGTTATTTCCCCTCTGAATTGCGCTCGTGTAAAATTTCATACTGATACTCCGTTTGTATTCAGTAACTATACCTCAAGTCTGATAAATTGTAAAGTGTTTTGTTAGTCAATAACCAGCTTTGCGCTGTTATAATACAATGTTCTTGTATTCAGTCCATTGTATCCACCATTTACATGGTAGGTAACATCTTTGATGTTGTCTGCATCAGCAAATCTATTGATGCCATTTGCATGCCAATACCACCCAGCGGAACGTGTAGCTCCTTCAGGTGTTGACAAATAAGTCTTAAGCTCATCTAATGACTTGTTGATAGCTCTTGACAATGCAGTGTAGTTGGTTCTACCTGTAATTTGAATTAGACCACGTCCTCTAAACGCCCATCCGTCACCAGATGCTTCATCACCATTTCCGCCACGCTCTGCATACGCATGATTAGCAATCTTTTCAGGATTGCGAGCGTAGTTACTTACATTATACTTGTTGAAGTGGCTTGGCCAAGTTTTCAGTAAACCATCAGCAGAGTAATTGAGATTCTCTACTGTTCTTGAAAAGAGCGCAGATTCTACACCAACCGTAGCCAAGAAAGCGCACTTACGAAGCTTGGTGTTGATCTCAAACTCAGAGAATGCATTCTCTAAGAATGGAATGTAAATACCAAAGTTAGTGCTTCTAGCCCCATAGGTCTTTTCTAGTTGGTCTACTGTCAGTGTCATTTTCTGCGATTCTCTTTCTCAATTCAGAGGAACTGAAGGAGTGGTTCCTTGATATATAGTGAATAGGGACAAGAGATGAGGCAGTAATAAGAGATTCTTTGCCTGCATAATCTGATCCGAGGAAACGAACATTGATGTCTCGAGTTTTAAGTATGTTGATGAGATCGTTTTCAGTCTCGTAGACTATAATCTCATCAACATACTTGCATCCTTCTAACTGAGTATAGCGTTCGTAGATTGATTGTATTGGCTTGTTTTTACTATCACGTTCAATACGTGGATTCACATGCAGACCAACAATAAGATGATCGCATACCTTCTTGGCTTCTTTTAGGAATAGAACGTGTCCAGTGTGGAATAGATCCCATGCGCTCGCAGTGAATCCTACAACCTTTTCCACTTGCTCCCGAGGGTAATAGTAGTCCACATTCGTCTTGACCATGGTACATCTTCCATAAAATACAGCATTAGATCTTTGTCTGGGAACATCTTACATTCCCACTTGGGTTTGGGCTGGGCAGCAACGTACCCAGCCCTCTCATCCCATTTTAGTTCTGACATTACCTTTTCCCGATAGAGTATTTGGGTATTAGCTTCCAGTCATCCTTCTCTTTGTGGGCAACGATCTTGATTTGACTCATGGGTGCAGTTGGGCTGGAAGTTGACTTCGAATCAACAATAGTTACTAGACCCCACTCGGCAAGAAGATTAGCAATAGTATTTCTACGAGCAATATCACTTTCGGAAAAATCGGTTGGCTTACCGTCCAGAACAAACATTTGCTTAAAGTGGACAATGTAATACTTGTTCTTCTTGTGCAAAATGTGACAAGATTGATAAAGGATTTTCTCTTTTCTGGAAGCAACGCCGATTCGTGTAAGCGTTTCCTTGACTTTAAGAAAGTCATCTGGCTTTGCCAGCTTAACTTCGACCATCGATTCTAAAATATCACTCATTACTATCACCTTTGTTCTTGTTTCTTCTTCAATAATTTGACTTGTGCGTCAGTGAGAATGGCAAGAGCAGCTTCAGCCTTTACAGTGTTATATCCATAAGCCTGTTTTACTATCTCAAGGTCACTCACACCTTTTTCTTTCTTGTACCAGGGAGTGTAGGGTCGTTTCCACTTCCTTACACTATTTATGAGGTACTCGAATTGCATCAAATTATCAAGACCATGAAACAAATTCATGTTGTTTGAATCCATTACCGTGTCAATATTATACGATAATGCTTTGTTTACAATAAACGGATTATACTCTTGTTCTTCAACTTCAGGTATCTCTCCGTTGCGAATGATATTCTTCCCGTCTTGAAGAATATCCTTTACATACTCAAAAGGGTTTGTTGACATAAACTCTCCATTATAAATAAACGTAGGTCGCGAGGGTGAGAGCTCCACCTACACTAGTCCCTGAAGGAGAACCAGCACATGACTATTTATTGTCCAATCGCCGAAGCATTAGGTGTGACTCCCCAAGAAATTGACTATGTCAATGGTTGGGAAGGAAGAATTGTACATACGCATATTCATTGTAACTTCAATCTTGGATTAAAAAGATCTGAAGAAGCAAAACGAAATATGAGTTTAGCACAAATCAATTCCAAAAATCACTCTACTAGAAATAAGAAAAGACCAGATTTTGCTAAAAGAATGAAAGGTGAAAACAATCCTTTCTTCAATAAGTCTCATACTGCTGAAACTAAATCTAAAATGTCAATAGCTGCACAGAATAGATCAGAAGAAGTAAAGAAAAAGTATTCTGACATAGCTAAAAATAGATCTAAAGCATATATTGAGAAATTAAGTAAAACTCAGAAAACTAAACGACATTTTACTGATGGCGTAAACAATCTTTTCATAAATCCAGCAGATGGTATACCTGATGGTTATCGTCCAGGAAGAACACTTAAGCCCAGAGTGCTCATTTGAAAGTACAGTTGATCATGATTTCAGTAAAGCAAGCAACTGCATTGATCTCAGGATTAGCAACGAACGCATGCTTGAATTGATATTCGCCAGCCGTGATTACAAACTGAGGAATAGACTCTGCTTCAAGAACATCAACAGCGTTGTCATACAACATACGAAGCATAGTGTTGAAGTCCATGTCTGAGTTTTGAGCAACCCAGCGACGCATCTTACCAAAGTCCTTATCCTTCAGAGCCTTGATTAGAGCACGGAAAGAGTCGACGTTGTGATCAACTAGAATACCAGAGTCAATCTTACCAGTTACAGAGTAACGTTGAAGCTCATTGATAATACGACGGAAGTCTGGGAAGTGTACACCGATCAACTCGGCAACAGCACCCTTGTCATATTCAATACCTTCAAGAGTAAGAATTTCTTGAATACGCTTGAACAGTTCCATTGCGATCTGTTCTTTGTCCTTCTTCAGAATCTTGAATTCGATAGGAGGACAACGCGAACGAAGCGGCTCAAGAAGCTTGTTCTTGTAGTTACAAGTCAGAATAAATCCACAGTTTGCAGAGTATTCTTCAATGAAGTTACGAAGAGCAGGCTGAACAGATTGAGCGTTTAGGTAATCCGCTTCGTCAAGAATGACGTACTTTCTGCGTCCAGTAAATGATACAGTAGCCGCAAAGTCTCGGATATGTGTGCGAAGAGTGTCAATGTTTCTCCCTTCAAGTGATCCGTTGATAACAATGTAATCAGCTTCAAGTTCTTCAAGCATAGCTTTGGCAACAGTAGTCTTACCTGTACCTGCACCGCCGCTAAGAGTCATGTTTGGAACATCACCTTTAGCGACGAATTGCTTGAAAGTTTCCTTTAGATTTTCTGGTAGAATACAGTCATCGATCTTCCTTGGACGATACTTCTCTGACCATAGGAATTCGTTTTGATTAGTATTTAATTCATTCATTATAATACTCCATGACATAAATAATCATATAATGTGGTTCGCGGAGTACCAGTCCCAACCACTCTATTCTAACGGGAGAACAGCACATGTTTACTTATATTCCTTACACTTACCTCATCGGCTGGACCAACCACAATAAGTGGTATTATGGTGTACGATTTGCTAAGAATTGTTCTCCATCAGAACTGTGGAGAACATATTTCACATCATCAACTCATGTAAAAGAATTCAGAAAACAATATGGTGAACCTGATGTAATTGAAATCAGAAAAACCTTTGTTGATTCTCTAAAAGCAAAAACTTGGGAACATAAAGTTCTAAAGAAACTCAATGTAATTAATGAAGAGAAATGGCTAAATCAAAACCATAACATGTTTCCATTTAATACTAAGAACAAAGATTATATGAAAACGCCTGAATACAAAGAAAAGATGAGGCTTGCTAAACTTGGATCTACACCTTGGAATAAAGGTAAGAAAGGTCTCCAAACACAATCAGCAGAAAGAAGATTACAAGTTAGTCAGCAAATGAAAGGAAATACTCATCTTAAAGGATTTAAACATAGTGAAGAAACCAAAAGAAAGATGAGTGAAGCTCACCGAAAATGTTAGCTTTTGCGAACTTCGGTGGCAATCCAGTATTCACGGTCGTCGTTCTCAAAGTGAGCGAGACCCTTAGAAGATACAGTAACTGTGTAGTCCAGTTGCTGAACCTTTAGATTTTCTACCTTGAACACAACTCGGAAGTCTGTGTCCGTGTCACCAAGATCTAGCTTGAAAGTATCACCAGACTTGTTTGAAACGTCCTCGGCACTCACAGTAATTGTACCGTCGGCACCAGTAATAACCACTTCTGGAACTTGAAGAACAGAAGCAGCGCGGTGAATCTTATTGATTGCTTCACCCTTTAGAAGAAACGCTGCGTCGGTTGAAGGAAGAACAATATCCTTCTTAGGAGCAGCAACAATAGTGTCGATCGATGCATAATACATCTTCGTCACGTACTTGTTCTTATCACTGATGACCACATGATCAGACTTGAAGTCAAAATCAGGATCATCCATAATTGATACTACACCAAGAAACTTGGTAAGATTATGAAGAGCAATTTCCACTGGGAAGTTGTCATCTACTGTAGTCTTAGCCACAATAGTCTTTGAAGGTGAAACGGTCTTAAGTACATTTCCCTTACTAATCGCAATAGATGGATTGATCGTAGAGAATTCCTTGAGCGCGTTTACAGCCTTGTCACTTAATTTCATAGTTTAACTCCTTCAACATTAACGAACCATCAGTATAAACCCATTGACCATTATTGTCAACTGTTGCGTATACCACTTTATTAATACCTAACATGTGTTGTAATTGCTTCTCATATTTCTTTAGAATACAATACACTTCATGTGCTGTATATTTTTGCATTAGCTCTTGCTACCAAGCTTACCTGGGTCTACTGTTGCAGCAGCACCAACTTGAGCAAGATCCATCAAAGTACCACCGAAGATGTATGAGCCTACGTGTTGTAGACCAATCCATGGGCATAGCCATACCTTAAGACCAGCATTACGAGCCCATTGACAGAACATGTAATCTTCTGACAAGTAACGGAATGAGAACTCATTACCATCTACGTCGTGCTTGGTGTCATCAATAAAGGCTACGATTTCATCAGGAGTAGCTTCTGGGTTCTTCTCAAAGAACTTACGAATCTGAGTACGAATATGAGCATGCTTATTGTCAATCAGAGCATCAAAGAATGCCATGATTTCGCGAGAACCATCAAATGCCGCAGTGCGCACGTGGTCTGGTCTGTACATAAGCTCAGTATACTTTTCTTGCATCTTCAGTAGTGAAGACTTACGGATCATCATAAAGCCTGTTCCGCCTTCAAGAATTTCTGCAGGTTCAGTGAGAAGAATTTGGTTCTTGCCGCCAGCTGGATTGAATACGTAGTCACCAACAAAGCGTCCAAGATTATTTGGGTCTTGATCGGCCATACCCTTATCTACTGCAACCTTGATCTTTTCCCAAGCAATACACTTCTTTGGGTAAGGACCGCAGAGAATATCATATTCGCTATCTTCTGATTGCATAGCAAGCATGTTAAACACATCTTGAGCATTGAATCCAATGTCAGAGTCAATGAAGATCATGTGAGTACAATCAGAACGAATGAATTCGTCTACGCAGTAGTTACGAGCACGAGTGATCAAAGATTCGTTAAACAAGTAATAGAAGCGAACTTCAATACCATAGTGGGTTGACATTGCAGCAAGATCGTTAGTAGAACGACAGAACATACCAGCGCATTGTCCACCGTACATTGGTGTAGCTACGAACAGCTTACGCTTTTGCATTTCCTCGATAGGAACATTTACTTCCATTTGAAATCCTTTTATTGGTGCTTTTCATCTCTCAAGTCTACGCCTGCACCGGAACCAAATCCAGACTCATCTAGAATTGGCTGTACTGATACTTCCATAAGAATCTCTGGCTTACTTGATGTTACTGGAGTAGCAGGAGTCTTTGTGGCTTGTTCTTGATCGTGAATGTGTAATTGAATGATTGCGTAGTGAATAACCTTTAGAAGATCACTACGCCAAGCAGCCGGATCACCCTTGCGACCGTAACGTTGTGCATACTTAAGTACGTTACCGATACAGAAGCCTGTGCCGTGTCCTGAGTCAATAATGAACTCAGTTGCTTGATATTTGTTTTGGGAATAGTGTTGACCGTAGGTCTTGTCGATGTAAGATTGAAGTTCGGCGAGCGTGGCGCCTTCATTATACTTGTAGTCAATAGTCATTGAAACCTCACTGGATCATTCTTACGTTCTATTTATATAGCGCGTAGGGGTTAGTTGAAAAAATCTTCCAACGTATTTGTTGGAACTTCTGCGGTTCTGTCCTTCAGGCGAAGCTCTGCGTGGCCAGTTGTTTCACGAATATACATTGTGCAATGGTGTGGAAACATCTCAACGATCTTACAAATAGAATCATGGACGTATTCCTTGGTACGAATGGTTTGTAGACCACCATCTTCCTTGTAGTAGTTTGACTTGACAGTATAGTTGTCTAGTCTGCATACAGCACCGTTCTTGATGTATTGACGAATGCTGTATTCATAATCTTCACCGTGATTGGTAACACGAGCAAGGAATGGATCGTGTTCAACAATAACGCCGAACATAGAAGCAATCACATAACAAAGCTTTGTGTAAACGCGATCCTTCATGAAGTATGCGTTAGAAGCAGCGTAGATACCAAAGGTCTTGGCACCAACCTTTTCGCATTCTTCAAAGCCGCGTTCAATGATTTCCTTTTCAAGATTGTCGATCGGACCAAGCTTTTGTTCACTGATCTTGCGTTGCACTTCCTCAACGTCATCGTCAAACATCATCAACTTGGTTCCTTCTGGATACCAGTTCTCGATGAAGTTACGTTGAGCACCAATAGTTGGAACACCAAGAACGATGTTCTGACAAGGAGTATCCTTCAGACTCTTAGTATACGCGTCAAGTTCTTCTTCGTTAGCCACGAACACAGTGATCTTTGCTGGATCAATTTTGTGATGTTCAAGAACCTTCAGCGTCTTCTTCTTGATAGTTTCCGGTCTCTTATATGACGGAATAGCAATTTTATAGTCAATCATTAAAAGAAATCCTCCAATGATCCGGCGGTAGCTTTACCGTAAGGATCTTCCATATTATGTTTGGCCATGTAATCAAACCACTCTTGCTCATCCCACATACCTGGAGAAACTCCATTCCAAAGCTTGCGCCAATATGGGTGATTCTTGTTAGCTCTACGTTCTTCTACGTATTGCTTACGTAGTTGTTCATACTCCCAAGACTTACAGTCAAGTAGATCTTCGCGAAGATAAGCAACGATAGTCATACGATCTGGATTTTCGCCACCGAGTGGAGCGTTTCCGTGAAGAGCAGTGTGATTGGCTACAAGAAGTAGATCACCTGGCTCTAGCTTAACGGCTGCTCTATACTCTGGTAGAATCAACTCAGCGCCTTCCCAACCTTTACCGAGAGCTGACAAATTAGAGAAGCCAGCAGCAAAGTCGCCAGCGTCAAGGTGAGCAGCTGTACGGAAGTTGTGATTTACAGTGAGAGTACTAAAGACTGTTTCATCAATAGTGAAACGAGAATCTAGTTGATCAGCCGCGTAACGTTGAGCAGACCAACGTCGGGGAAGCAGTTCCCGGAAACAGTGGTTCAGTTTCTTAAGAAACTTGAATGACTTAGCAAAGTCGTCAGGGTATTTTTCGGTAAAGCTTGTAACACGCCCATAAGGAATTCTTGGATATCTTGAATAGAAGCCTGCAACACCGGACATAACTGTTTGGGCGTAGTTGGTTTCGGAGATAAAGTTGTCAAGAATGAATTGAGCTTCTTCTCTTCTTGTTGCATCATCTTTATTTGATAATCCCTCAACCCATCTGTCGAACCATCCAAAGTAGGGATCGTGGTGTGCACAGACCTCGCTACGTAACCATACGAAACCACGTGTGATATCAACTTGCTTTCCTTCATGTCTCTTCTTGATAGCTTCTAGACTGTCATCGTCTAGTAGTGAGTTAGCTGTTCGAGTAAGGAACTCAAGAACTTCCACTTGATAAGGAGTAACCCACTCACGTCCGCCGCGACCAGAAGCATGCAGGAACTCACCGCGAGGACCAGCCGCCATCCCCCGATTTTGAGATTCTGTGGCTGCGTTGATGAGTCCTTCATAGCATAGATCCTGTTCTTCTTGAGTGAACACATTCTTACGGAACATTACAAGAATATTATCTTCGTTCATTGTTCCGTCAATAGAAGGTCCATAAACGTCAGTATCTTCAGTAATCAGAGTGTCATAATGACTCTCATCAAGAAACACACCACGTAGGTGGTCGCAGTTTAGTTTATTCTTGGCGTAGATTACATTTACATGTTTCTTGCGGCAAGGTTGATCACAGTCTTTAAGACAGTTCTTCATTTGTATTCTTCCACGTTGAGTCAATGATCAAGTATTTAGACAGATATTATACTACACTTTGACAAATTTGTCAATAGCTTTTCTGGCGCGCTTGACCTTTTTCCATCTATTCATGGCTTGTTCTTTGTGGAACTTGTGAGCTCTATTGATGTGGCACACACCAATAAGGTGATCATACTCATGAAGAAATACTCGTGCTGACATACCATCTAGAGTCATTGTTTGTGACTCATTTGATGGGAATGTAAAACGAACCTTGATCATTCGAGGACGACGAATCTTTACTGCTAGACCTGGGTATGACAAACAACCTTCGTCAAGCAGAACTGTCTCTTCTGACATCTCAACAATACGTGGATTGATTACAATAGTTGCTGGCGTAGAAGCCATAGCAAAGATACGATAAGGAATACCGACCTGTGGTGCGGCAAGCCCAAGACCGTTTTCATTGATCATCTTCTGAGCCAAAGCTTCTGAGAACTCAAGAATATTGAATGGCGAATTATCAAAATTGAATCGTTCCGCTTCTTGAGTTAGAATTGGGTCGTCATAGTTTACTAGAGTAAGATCCATAGTATAGTTCCTCGTCGTCATGTACAATTGTTTTCTTTGGCTTAGGCTTTGGTTCAATACCAAGTAGAGAACGCTTTATTTCCTTTGCCATTTCACGTCGAAATTCATCTTCGTGTTCTTCTTCGTTCATAGATTCAATACTTTCCTTAGATTAGGACTTTCGTAGTTTGGTCCCTTGATTACCTTACCGTCTTCACGGCGGACAGGTTTACCGTCAGCACCAAGCTTTGTCATGTTGCTTCTGTGAATTTCATCAAAGCAAGCATCAAGATCAATACCGAACGCTAGACCAGCACCATATACTACATATAGGATGTCTGTTAGTGCATCAGCAACTTCAACCAAATCTTTTTCTTTGATCGCGTCACGCAGTTCCTTGAACTCTTCACGAATCAAAGCAACGCGCAGATTTACAGTCTTTCTGTTTGGGAATTGAGGAGAAGGCTTGTTTTCTACTTCAAACTTCTCATGGAACTCAAGAACTTTTTGGAAATTACTCGTCATTCTACTATCCTTATATAACATGGCTTGCCAAGTTTGTTCATTTGTTGAATCATGTTTTTGGAACCCGGAGAAGATCCGTCCCAAAGAACGATGGCTGCATCTGCAATCTTTGCCATTTCAGCATTTCTGATTGGTCCTGCAGCCTTACCGTGTTTGTTCCAGTCAGCTGGCATTTCAATAAGACCGAGGTTTGATACTCTGGCATACTTCTCGCCTAGAGAATCTACACCTCTCGCCTTACCACATACAACATCAGTTATAGTATAGCCTGAAAGCTTAATAGTTTCAAGCAAAATCTTATAACTCTCAAGGTCTTCAGGGAAATTTCTACTTCCGGCGATCACTACTTTCATACTTTATCTCCATAGTTTTCCATTGCCCATTTATACTGACTGTGGTCAGGAGTGAGTAGTTCATCATTAATGTAAGTATCTCCAATCATGATATTACGATATACCCAATAGGTGTTACCAAGATTATCATACGGACAGAATATACGTTCGCCAAGAGGTCCGCGAATTACTTCACTTGTCCAACTCATTAGTCTACCATCCTGCTAAAATTCTTGACTTTTTCAAACTTTACTACACGCTCAAACTTGTCACTGATGTTCTCAGTCTTGTGACTGATAATGAAGATGTTCGTATCCTTTACAAGTGATTGTAAGATCTTCATAAATTCTTCAGAACCTGATGCATCCAGCGATCCATCAAAAATTTCATCCATGACAAGCAGATTGGTACTGTTGCTATTTCTGATCTTAGATATGGTTCTCCAACAAAGCATGAGAGCCAAGTCAATACGACACTTCTCACCTTCACTGAAGGACTCGTAGGAGAAATCGTCTCGGTATCTTGACTTGATTTTTTCATTGAAGTTCTCATCCAGCTCGAATTGAACGAAGAAGTCCATCGCAGCTAAATACTTATTTATAAGTTTGTTCATGATCGGAATATACTGCTTGATGATCTTGGCTTTAATCCCGCCATCCTTCAGCAATACAGACGCGATGTCAAGAGTAGCCTTGTCATGAACAAGTTCTTCCTTCAACGCTTCATAACCAGCAGCCAATTCAGTCAGTTCTTTTAGCTTCTTCTTTTCTACACGAACCGAAGAGTCTTCAGAATTGATTGAGTTGATTTGATCTTCTTCAGAAGCGATTTGTTTTTCAATGAATTTGATCTGACTGTTGTTTGTGTTAAGTGTTTGATACAACTCAATAAGTCTGTCCTTTGTTTCCTTGATTTCAGCAAGGCGCAGACTTACTTTGTTCCACTCTTCCTCAAGTTTAGTTAGAGCATCTTCCGTCTCTGTGAGCGATTCAGTTTTGGAATCGATGGTCGTGCATTTGAATTCATGATCGATTCCCTGTCTGCACGTTGGACAGGTATCATTGACACTGAAGAAAGTAATATCTGCTTTAAGCTTTCTGAGTTTGTCATCTAATTGTTTCTCCAATTGAGTAATGGTAACGGATTTTTTACTTACAGCCGTCTCGTCTTCAACAGTTGTTTCAAGTTCGCTGATGGTTTTTTGTAGAGCTTCGTTCTCATTTACGAGTTCAGTTACGTTCTCTCTCATGTTATGAATAAGAAGCTTCTTACCATCCACAAGCTTTTGACTGTTTTGTTCTAAACTCTTGATGTGTTTCTTTTGCATCTCGATCTTCTCATCATGAAGATCGATTTGATACTTAACATCCATCAGAGCAGACTTATTCTCTGCAATCTTATCACGAAGTAATCCAAACATGACAGAGAAAATACCAATGTCAAGTAGATCTTCGTTAAATTCTCTACGAGCGTGCGCTGGCAGCTGCATAAACGGAACGTAGGTTGATGCGCCAAGAGTAACGATTTGAGTAAATGATTTGTGATTAAGCTTTAGAATATGCTTCTCAAGATAATCTTGATAGTCTCTAGAAGCAGCATCTTGATTGATCAGAGTTCCATTTTGGAAGATCTCAAATATCGTAGGCTTAATACCGCGTCTTACCTTATACTCATTTTGATTGATAGAAAATTCAATCTCACAAAGCAAACCCTTACCATTGATACTGTTAATCAGCTGTGGCTTGTTAATCTTACGGAAAGGCTTACCATACAATGAGAATGAAATCGCATCAATGAAAGTACTCTTTCCGGCTCCATTTTGTCCAACAATTAGTGTAGTTTCATGAGAGCACAAGTCCATTTCTGTAAACACATTTCCGCTGGACAACAAATTCATCCATCTTACACACTTAAATATAATCGCCATTTTAAGCCTTATCTATACAAGAAATGGTATGCCTAGAAATAACATTTGTGGCGTAGCTTTTACCACAGTTACTACAAAGCACCTTTGAGAATACTCTTCCTTTGTTGTAAGAATGTCCCATATGAGCTAATCTATTTTGTTCTTTAGCTGATTCGGTATGTTTCTTACCTTTGAATCCAGAAATCGTCCCTTTCTTTGATTCTGAAATTTTTGCAGCCCAAAGCTCTTTTTCTTTGAACTTTCTAGACTTTCCTGTTAAAGAATCTCTACGTTTTGCAATATGCTCTTCGGATTGAGATTTTCCTAATTTAGCAATTCGCATTTTATGTTTTGATTCATCACTACATTTAATACCCAATCTACCTAATTTTTGCGCTGTTTTTATTGCTTCAGCGTTTGTTATTTGACCTGATAAGGTTTGCCAAGCAATTTTATCTTGCCATCTACCATACATTTCATATAATTGTTTATGCGCTTCAGCATGCTCTTCTATAGACAATTCAATTAAATTATCTGGAGAATTAGATCCTCCAACATGTTTTGGTATTTTATGATGTTTGTGATACATTATTATTCTAAATTTACTGCTTCATAATAAAGAGAAGTCAATAATTTCTTTACTTGAACTGGATCTGAAGAAATTTCAGAAGCCATAGCATCAATTGTTTTGTTCAATATTGTTACTGTATCTTCAACACCATCCACAATATCACTTTCATCTTCTAGTTGAAGACTCAACTCATCAGCAATAATTTCCATGTTCAATGGATTTGCTCGCTCAAGCTTGTCAATAAACATATCCAACCAGTATGGATTGTTCTTTTCCTTTACAATTACCTTAACATAAGTTCCGGTATATAGCTCAGGATCAAAGTCTAGAAGTGTTTCAATGCTGTGGTTAGCATCGTCATAGTATAATTTATTAAACATTGTATATGGGTTTGGTATAAAAGTCAAGCTTCTAGTATCGGTATCAAATACGTGAAACCCTTTCTGATCACCATAGTCAGACCAAGTCATTTCATACGGACAACCCAGATAGTGAATGTTACCTCTATGTGACTTGTGATGAAGGTGACCAGAAGCAACTAGATCAAACTTAGAGAATACGTTGGACTCAAGTCCATGATCAACGTAAGTTCCCTTGTACATTTCGAAGCCAACAATTTCCAGATGACCGAACAGTACTTGAGCCTTAGTATTGTGTAGAAGCTCCATTGTTTCATCTTGATTATCTTGACAGATCCAAGGAATCAGAGCAATCTCAACACCATCGTATGTCTTTACTTGAGGTCTATCCACAATGTTGTAACCCGCGTAACGATCAAACAGAAGGTCTGGTGAGTTTACATTGATGGTATTCTTGAAATATGATGTGTGATTACCTACGATAAAATCGTATTGAATACCACGTGCTTCAAGTTGATCGAACCACATATCCTTGGCGCGCTTCAGAGTGAAGTAGTTTACAAACTTTCTTCTCTCGAACGTGTCGCCAAGGTCGATTACGTTTGTAACATTGTGCTTGTCGATATATGGGAACACAATGTTTCTGTAAAATTTCTCATAGTAATCTAGAAAAGCAATATTATCATTACGAATACCAAAGTGTTGGTCAGTCATCAATACTATTTTCATACTCTCGCCTTCTTGAAGTTAGCTTCACGATCATACTTTTCAATGTTACTCTTGCAGAATTCTTGAATACTCAGTAGAGTAGTTCTGTAGTTGTAACGAATATTATCCGGAGTGTTTTTATCACTCAGCTTCAACGCCATATCAAGAATCAGTGGCGGAATGTTGTTGTATTCCTTCTGCATTGTTATCTTCCTCTATAAAAACTTCCACGCCCTTCTTCTTGGCGGGCTTGTTTTTGCTTTGCAGCTTTGCTTCGTAGTCAGTAACGAATTTATCCATTCTGTCTACGTGATCTTTGTAGTGGTGATTTGATCCCTTCTTGTGAGCAGGCATGTCAGTACCACCTTCTCCTGAACCCATGTATTCCATAAGCTCATCTAGAACATTTAGGTTCTCAAATACCTTGTACTTCACATAGGTTTGCTTATGTTCCTTGGCGATCCTATGCAAGAATGCATTATAAATGATCATTGTAAAATAAGCAAATGGATTATTTGACTTTTCTGGGTTGAAATTGTGCATATAAGCAATACAATTCTCAATTCCGTCGCCAATCATTTCTTCCTTGTAAGTATAGGAAATGAAGTTTGACTTATACGATAACTTAGTAGCAATTTTCAAAATACAAGAACCAATATACTCCGGAATTCTAGGAGCCGGAAGGTCGTTCTTCTTACATTCTCTATACTCATTAATGTATTTGATCATATGAGTATACAGCAATTTATTATCAACGTAGTGTGCAAGAGCTTTCTTGCCGGTAGCAACTTTTTTATTCATCTAAGTACCTTTTTGCTTGACTTTTTTGCAGATCACGGTATAATAGCAATGTGCTTCTTAATTAATAGTAGTGTTACCTGAACGTTCCACCATCGCAGTGATTAAGTCCATGAGCTGAGCCTTGTCCGAAGTAGCTGGAGCGGCGTCAGCCTCCGAAGGAGGAAGCAGCTTCCTTTTGTAGACGCCCATATATTTGTTGTAGTAAGAAAGTGTTTGTTCATTCAGATCACTGAAGTGCACAATATGTTCTCTACCAATATCGACATAGTCTGAAGCTGACAAAGAGTTATATTTCACAAAATATAGAATGTACTGTTCGTCTTGAAGACCGTAACGAGCTTCAAAAACATCACGTATACGGAAAGCATCATTTCCAAGTGACTCTACTTCGCCTACAATTTCTTCACGAGTGGTGAGCTTAATTACTTTTACTGTCATTTGAGATTCACCTTATAAATTTTGTATTCAAAACCTTCAGTAGAATAGATCTTGATTCTTTCTTTGAAATGGTTGAGAGTATAGTTCACATTGCTCTTGTGACTTAGATTGTCAGCAATGTCGAACAGAGTTGCTCCAATCTTGTCATCAGCTTTACGTAGAATGCGACCGATTGATTGAAGAATACGAACAATAGATTTGCTTGGAGAAGCAAAGATCAGATTGTGAAGACGCTTGATGTTGATACCAGTAGAGAAGGTTCCGTAAGAAGCAATGATGATTGCGTTATCTTCTTTCTCAACAATAGAACGTATCTCATCACGTTCTTCACCGTCGACTCCACCGTGCACATAATATACTGGACGATCAGTTTCTTTTTTGATCATCTCGAACAGCTTATCACCGTGCTTCTCAACGTATTGATAAAGCACCAGAGTGTTACCACCATCAAGCGATAGAACCAAATTCTTGATAAACTTGTTGCGCTTCTCATTGCGCACTAGAAAATCCATTTCCTCTTGATATGTATACTTCTTTGCAGCGTCACAATCTTCTGGTGAGTGATTGAGAACTAGAGCCTTGATCAACAGTTGTGAAACGTGTCCTTGTTCCATTAACTCAGAAGTTGTTGTTACTTTGCGTACCTTACCAAACAGACCTTCAAGAACCAGCTTGTTTGTAAGAGAACCATCAAGAGTGCCTGTAAGACCGAAGCGATATGAACAATCGGTAAGCTTGGTCATGATTGATACTAGAGAAGTAGCCTTGAACAAGTGTGCTTCGTCACCAAACACAACCTTGAACTGTTGAAAGAATTCCTTTGGCATCTTGTAGATTGACTGCCAAGTAGAAATTGTTACTCTTGCATTACTGTTCTTTTCAGAACCGCTTGTAATAGTATGGATCTCACCCTTGTATCCATAGTCTCTGAAGTCAGAAGCCATTTGGTGTACAAGAGAAACGGTAGGAACAATGATCAGAGTCTTTTCAGCATACGCTCTTGTAAGCATGTAAATGATAAGAGACTTACCTGAAGATGTTGGAGAAAGCAGAACAGCTCTTTTCTTGCGCATGGCGTAGATGAAAGCTTCTATTTGATATTCTCTTGGAACGTGTGGAAGATTGAGAGATTCAATAAACTCTTCAGCTTCCTTGAGTGAGAACTCTTCATCACCTGATTCGTATTCATACTCTACTTCGTATTCTCTTGAAGCAGCAAATTCTTCAATGGCTGGAACAAGACCAGCATAGATCTCACGAGTAAGCATGTTAAATAGACGGATCTTACCGTCCCATACTTTTGCTCGTACCTTTGGATGGAACTTCGCGTTCGGTACTGTGAAAGTAAACTCATCAGAAAGTTCTTGCGCAGTGGATGGACTGCAGAAAATCTTTACTACAACCTCATTCACTTTCTTGATGAGTATTCTATCAGTCATTATGCACCAACTTTGAACTGTTCCCACTTGACAGCATTCGTAATGTTGAAGTTACGACTGCCGATGGTTTTGATTATTGAATCGAGAAGTTCGATCTTTTCTTGCTGATAAGCAATGCGTAAATTAAGGTCAACCATCTCTTGGTCAGCCTCAATATACATTTCTGTGTCTCCACGGATGATTCTTTTAGGATTTGGGGACCAACCCCGCTCTTTGAGCGTTTCTTCGTCTAAGACTCCGGTAAAGTATTCAAACTTAAGAAGTTTTAATTGCTTTTTCTTCTCATTTAGTTTTCTGAGCACCAAACGTTCGTTGGTGAAGATCTTAAAGTATTTGTTATGAAGCTTGGAAGTTTTCAGAGCTTCGTTGCCAAGTTCCGTTCTATCGATTTCAGAGTCAACGTCCCAAAGCTCAAAGATTTCATCAACTGTCATCACGACCCCACAAAATTATCAATTGTTTTAATATAAGTCTTTCACCCATTAAAGTCAAGTAGTTTTACAACTTAGTTCTTGTAAACTCACGGTATTTGAGAACAACGGTGGCGGTGATGTAGTCAATGTCAGTGTTCTTTGAGTCGAACTCAAGCATGCTCAAAGCTGATGGAATTACGTCGATGAAATTAATCAGAATGTTTGGATTCATTGAACTGTTAAGAATAGTAAGTGTAGCATCTCTCATGATACCTTTACCAGTAGTTGGTCCCTGAGAAGCAATAGCATCATACTGACCATAGTTGTTAGGAAAACCAAGACCAGTCATCCAGTCAAAGATGTCAAAGTAACTGTTAAGGTCTTCATCAATCTTGAACTCAACAATTAGATCACCAAAAGTAACGTGATCGCCAGCAGTGATCAAACGATTAAACGGTGTTTGAATTACATTTGTGTTGTTAAGATTGTATGGTGGAAATTTTACAGACTGAACAAAGTAATTGAATGTGTGTAGATTTGGAATCTCAAACTTAAACCCAGTAGGTGAAAGGAAATTCTTGTTTGATGGTTGGTCAACAATAGCGTTCATCGGTCACTCCATTTTCATATATTTATGTGCACAAAAAAGGGGAGCAACAAGTGCTCCCCTTAGTTCGTCCGGTTGACCCGGCTTCTATTATAGAAGGTTCTTGATTAGTGAACGACGGTAGAACACGTTCTTGTTTTGAACAAGAGTTCCGTCGGAGTAAGCAGCACCTTGTGAGAATGGATTTGCTACAACGCCGTAACGTGTCTTAAATCCAATCTTTGGTTGGAAGGTATCTTGACCAACTGCACGAACCATTTGTAGTGGTACGTATGGGCAGTAGAATAGACCAGCGTCGAACGCTGAAGATCCCTTATAACCGATAACCGCATAGTTACCACCAGCGTATGGGTCTACGTAGACTCGGATACGTCCGTTTAGAACACCAGCGAAGGTATTACCTGTGTCATCAACTTGTAGGTTGTTGCTGTTTAGAGCAGGAGTGTAGTCTAGAACACCAGCCATTTGAAGAGCAGAAGCCACGTCTGAAGAACAGATCATGAAGTTACCCTTACCACGACGGGTTTGCTTAGCGATCGCATTTGATTCGCGTTCTAGTTGGTACATTAGACCCTTGAACTTTTCAACTGACCAACGACCGTTTGAGTCGATGTCAAGGTCGAAGGTTCCTGATACTGAAGTTTCAACAGAACCTGGAACAGCTGTTAGCACAACAGTACGGATGATTTCACGGTTGATGTCAGCCATGATTTCAGCTTGTAGAATTGTTGCTAGTTCTGTTTCAGCGTCAAGACCGTGGATAGCCTTTAGGTCTTGAGCTAGTTCGATTGAGTATTCAGCCTTTAGAGCACGGCTTTGAGCAGTTACTGATACGCGCTCAATGGTGATTGCCATTTGTGCGAAGTCAGTGTTGCCGGTTGAACCTAGAGCTTCAGCTTGGGCTGTTGACATACCACCAGCAAAGTTGTATGTTTGTGAGTTACCAGAAACAACAACAGTGTTAGATAGACCGTAAACACCACCAAGGTCAGAGTTAGCGTCACCAACTACTTGAGTGTTACCAGCGCGGATAGTTGACCATCCGGTGTTGGCTTCGTAGTAGAAGGCTGTGTTAGCACCAGTTGGGTCAGTGCTTGAGTTGTATTGTGCGCCGTATTGTGGACGTAGGGCGAAGATAAGACCAGTTGGACCAGTCATTGGCTGAACGCCGCAGAAGTCATAAGCTACGAGGTTAGGCATAGCACGACGGATTAGAGAGATAAGCACTGGGTCGTAGTTCAAAGAACCACCAGTTACGTTAACTGGAGCAGCGCCTGAAGTTTCTAGAAGTGAAGTAGGAGCAAACGCACCTGACTCAGCAAGAGCATGCTCGGTGTTTTCTAGAAGTTGAGCAGTCACTGAACGACGGTGAGAGTCTCTGAAAGAAGGCGCATCTGGGTGGTCGAGAACAGGTGCCCACTTCTTTTGAATTGCTTCATTAATATACATATTTTTCTCCTTGTATACTTTCCCTATGGGTTATTATTATTTATAAAATTTACTTCTTTGACAATCTTGAGAGACTGTCAACATAATGTGACATAACACCTGTGGGCTTCACGTCATCGCCGCCATCGTTGTCATAATCTACGCTTTCTGTCAAGCTTTCAGCACCTGATGTCTTCTTATCAGTTGGGAAATAAGTTTCCTTGATGATACCAAGCTTCTTGGTGAATTCTTCAACAGAGTTATATTCTAGACCTTCAGATAGTGTACGTAGCTTTTCTACTTGAGTAAGAGCTAGACTTTCAGACAGTTCAGCAAACTTAGCAGCTACTGTTGCTTCAGTTACTTCTTGACTTAGGTTAATGCTACGTTCAATTTCTTCGTTTAGTTGAGCTTCAAGCTCTTCTACTCTGTTGGTTAGTTGTTCGATTACATCTACCTTTGACTCAGGAATGTCAATGTAGTGGTCTTCGAATAGTCCCTTAAGACCAGTGATGAAGTCTTCAACAACTTCAGTCTTAAGTGATGATTCAATGGCTAGACGATTTTCCTTAACCCATTCCTCTACGGCATAGGAAAGATACTTGTCAACTGATTCTACTAGCTCAGCGCGAATAGTTTCAATTGTTTCTTCTAGGAACAATTCGTTTTCTTCTTCAATACGTACAAGTTCTGTTGAAAGCTTTGCGTTAACTGCTGCTTCAAAAACAACAGTAGCCTTTTCTTTGATTTCTTCAGATAGTTCGTCGCCAGTAAAGATTTCGTCGATGTCTTCCTTGGCAGTTAACTTAACTGATGTTGGAGAACGATAAGTGTGACCAATGACTTCACCGTTTTCTTGGTCGCGAGGACGCTTAGACTTTGAGTGATCATGGCCAGCAGTCATACCCTTGAAGATGTCATTGATCTTTTCTTTTGGTAGACCTGAAAGGTGTTGAACAACAGCGTTAATACCTTCAATCTTAGTAGCGAAATCTGGGATTGCAATTTCACCATTATGCTTGTCGGCTGGGCGTGAACTATCCTTAGCGATTGGATCGGCTGTTTCGCCTTGTCCGTCAGACGCCTTGAATTCGTCAAGTTGTTCACTGCTTTCTTTAATAATCTTTCTTGGCATCATTTTCTCCTTGAGAACTATCTTATTTCTATTTATAATTTGTTACTTTTTGGCCAATGAATTCAAGAAGCTTTCGAACATCTTGAACTTTCTAGATTCAATTTCTTCTACAGTCATCTTCTTCATTTCGTTCTTTGTATCTTCAAGAGCTTCTTGAACTCTCCAAGTACCTTCAGCAATATCATACCACCAAGTTGCTCCTTCCATGATACCCTTTACGAAAGCATCAGGAGCGGAAGGATCAGCCACAATATCAGCAGCGGTGGCAAGCATGAAGTCATCTTGTACTTCCATGATACCATCTTTACTTGTCTTTAGTGAACCAACACCACGTGAAGAAACTCCAAGATTAGCTCCTTCGTCGATTAGGTTCTGAGCGATCTTACCCATTGGTGTGTCAAGAACAACAGCCTTACCAATGTAGTTTGTTCCTTCTTTACGTAGTCCCTTAATCATGTGTGACACGCGGTCAAGATTAATTGAAGGACCTGGTGGGTGATTCAATTCACCGTATGCTCTGTTCTGTTCAATTAATGACTTTGTATAGCGTGCTACTTCACGGTCCATAACATGTTCTGGATACATGCGACCGTTACGATTCTTGATGGCGCTTTGTAGAAACACACCTTCGATGTAATAACGCTTACCTTTTTCAGTGTTTTCCTTGAGGATTTGAATATCCTCAACCTTTTCGCAGATCAACAACATTAGTATTGTCCTCCAACAGCGCCGTTTGCGTATGTTTCCTTGTTTACTTGAAGCAACATAGTAGCTGTAGCACTGGCAGTGTTACATACTATGTTAGCTGAGTTCCATTCACGAAGAGCAACACCGCTGGCAGCTAGATCCCAATGTCCATTGTAGTCACCGTTAGTAGAGAATACTACGTTAGCGCCACGATAGATTGTCCAAGGACCAGTCCAGAAGATCTGAGTAATAGACATAGCTGAAGCATTACCTTCAAGCGTATTATTTGATACAAGGTCTGAAAGTTGAATAGTCGTGTTGGCATTCATACGAAACCAAGCGTGACCATTAATTCTATTTTGAATTGGTGGATATGCCATTATTACTTACCTTTTCCCATCTGATCTTTAACGTCGGCTCGGATTGCACCCTTAGCTTCGTCTTGTTCAGTTGTATTTATCCCACTCGTTTCTTTCTTTGGTCCACCGAATTGCTTATCAATTTTACCAAGAACTTTCTTTAGCATTTCTTTATGATAGTCAGTTGGTTGACCGTGACCAGCAGGAGCGATTGGAGTAGGACGGTATCCATAAACTCCGTAACGACCTTCAGTTACCTTTTGGCGAGCGCGCATCAGAGCAGCTAGACCACTACCTTTTTCTACTTGCTTGACAGCAATTGACTTACCCTTGGTTCCTTCGTCTTTAGTATACTTTGGAATACCGCGCTTGGTAGCTTCAAGAACTGTTTCTTCTGACTTCATAGATGGTTGTCCGCCCTTGAATGCAGATGGCTTAGCATCTGTTTCGTCGTCTTGCTTGTCATCCTTGTCATCATCTTCATCTTCGTCGTCATCTGAATTTGCTGCAGCATCATAAATTTCTTGTATATCATTTAGAGCAGCATCGATCTTAGAAGTTTGATCTGGATCAAGTTCCTTCTTAGCAGCAAGAAGTTCGTACAGTTGAGCAGAAGTAAGAGCAAGTTGTTCTAGTTGCTTACGATATGATGGCATGTTTGTGTCATCATCATCATCATTATCTTCTTCTTTGTTTGGATTGTTGTCATTCTTATCTTGTTGAGAATCAGTAGCAGGACTTTGTCCACCACCTTCACCTGGATTATCTGATGTTGCTGAGTCGCTTGCTTCAGAAAGTTCTTCTTCATCAAGTTCTGTTTCTTCGTTCTTAGCACCATAGAATGCACCAAGAGCCATCTTGATGCGTTCTTTCTTAGACTTACCCTTGAACTTTGGATTGTCTGATTTTACGAAATCCTTTACGTACTTACCAGCACCCATAGATGGAGTAAGCTTTTCAGTAAGATCTTCTTCTTCAACTTCTTCACGCATAGCACCGTTGTCAGCGTGATAGTCCTTGTGGAATTGATCAACATAATCACTGAAGTCCTTAGCACCAAGGTGCTTCTTTACAGCCTTGTTGATGTGATGAATAGCATCCATTGGATGAATACCCATACCACGAAGGTGATGAGTAATTGCTTCGTATCCATCAGTATCTGGATAGTGATTAGCTACTTCAGTATTTACGTGGTGGGCGATTTGGTAGAGCTTACGATCTTCCGCTTTCTTGTTATCTTCCTTTGCTGAAGCAGCTTGAACCTTTGCAGCCGCCTTTGCTTGAGCGCGTTGAGCGGCTTGCTTTGCTTTGTTTTCTGCTGCGATTCTCTTGGCGTTGTATTCTTGAAGTTCTTCAGTATCTTCGTATACGTATTCATCTTCACCGCCTTCTGTATCAAGATGCGCCTTTACTGTAGTATCAGTCTTGATCTTAGGTGGATTGTCAAATACTTCACCACCACCCTTAACTCCGGTTGCAGCGTTAGGTTGGTTGTTGCGAATCTTGTCGATCTTCTTTACAACGTGCTTGTGGAAGAAACGCTTCTCATCACCAGCCTTTGGTTCTGTATATTTTGGATTAGGAACAGTACCTTTTGCAACTGAAGTTTGCTTATTTTCCATCTTATTCCTCTGTTTCTTCTTCTGAGTCACCGTTAAAGAAATTTTGTGCTACGACAATCTTTTCTACTTCTAATGCATCAGCTGCTTTACTTGAAAGGATGTCATCAATAGCATCCTTAAGTCCAACTTTGTCATCAGCAACGATGAAATTTACAACGTCATCAACTGTATAGGGCATAGTAATTCTCCAATTATTTATCTTTTATTTAGCTGCAGGACCTGGTGGTGGCATTGATGGCGCAGTAACTGGAGCTGGAGGAGGTGCTCCTGGAGCTCCCATTGGTGCAGCACCTGGACCTTGATTCATTTGATCTTGAGTCATACCAGGTGTATTTGGTGGTGGCTCAGAAGCAATTTCCTTGTCCATTTGCTCAATGTCTTCATCAGTCATACGTAGAACGTTCTTACGAACCCACTCTACTGAGTAATACTTACCAACGAAAGGATCGATCATACCAAGTGTTGTTATACGCTCGCGAAGGATTTCTGCATCCTTCATTTCAGCGAAGTAGTTGTCACGACGGAAGTCGAAGTGAATAGTATCCTTGATAGTTTCCCAGTCCTCAGAGGTCATTACACCTTTGAGAATAAGTTGTTGTTCCAGAGCCTTCATGAATAGCTCTGAGAACTTCAGTCTTAGACGGAAGATAAACTTTTGGAACTTGAGCTCGTCTCGAGTAATTTCAGAAGCTCGTCCAAGGTTGAATCCAGACTCCGATTCCATACGCGAAACTGGAACGTTAAGCGACTTGTAAAGTTTCTTTTCAAAGTAATGTACATCTGCTAGTTCTCCCAAATTTTGTCCAGATGGGAGAGTAGTGATTTCTGTTCCCTTACCTTCCCCTCGACGCGGTAGCCAATAGTCTTCAAGCATCGTCATGAACTTTCGGTCATCACGAATGTCGCCAGTCGTCGCGTCATATACTAGTCGATTCTTATGGCGAGTCATCATGTCTCGGACATGTTGCTCAGCCTTCATTTTTGGGAGGTTACCTACGTCAATGTAGAAAATTCTACGTTCAGGCGCACGACTGATACGGTAGATTACCGTAGCGTCTTCCAGAATACGTAGTTGGTTGAGAGGTTTAATAGCTTTGTGCAGGTAGCCAAGAACAATCTTATTGTCTTTATCAACAATACCTGAGGTTAAGTGAATGATCGAGTCTTTGGCAATTTGCAGTCCCTGGTTATCCATGTTTGTAGAAGAAGATCCTTTGAATCCTCTTTCATTGAACATATAGAATTCATTTTCAGTTACGTTTGAGTATACACCGTTCTTACGAACACGCTTAACTGTGCGGACCTTACGAATCTTACGTGGGTCGATGTAACGAAGTTCTTGAATACCTGCTCTTGGATTTTGAGTATCAATCATCACATGATAATACATACGTCCGTCAATATACCAACGACGGAAGATTTCATATCCATGCGTGTTTACTTCAAGGAGCTTTGAGATTACATCCCATTCGTCCTTGATCTTATCTTTAATATTGTCTTTGAGAGGAACGTCGTCAAGGTTTAATTCAATAACCTTGTCATTATCTTCTTTAACGATTGCTTCGTTTACGATATCATCAATTGCTGATTCACATTCTGGCTGAATTGACATTTCGCGATACTTCGCAACAATTTCAGCTTCTGTTTTAGCAGAACCTTCTAGGTCCAAGTATGTACCGAAGGTACCTCCAGCGGATACAACTAGAGCGCCGTCATCGGCTTCTTTTGCTGTAAAGGTTTGAACGCTGGAGGTATCTTCTTCAACTCGGTTAATTTCAAAACCAAATAGTCTAGCCATGTTACCTCACTTGAATAATTACGAACTACTTATTAGTTTCCACCACCGTCGCCAGTGTTTCCACCAGTAACATCAAACCAATCGTACATGAAGTTAACTGTGAACTCTTCGATTTGGTCAGTAGCACCCCAATCTAGTGAGATTGATGATACTGATTCTGGGTAGATACCATGGAAAGTATATTGGCGTAGAACGTTACCGCGCTTACCATATTGAGTAACAATAGCATCAGACTTATAAGCTAGTGGAGAAGCAGAACCAAAGGTACGTAGGTTACCTTGTAGTGAGTTGATTCTGTTTGACCATGTTTCTAGAGCATTACGAATAAGGAAGTCTTCGTCATTGATAACAGTTACTGGCCAAGCTTCGAATGTACGGTCACCAGCAAGCTTTGTCATACGGCCGAAGAATGGAACCTGAATAGTGCCAAGTGTAGAGGCTGGCAGTGAAGCAGCCTTACACATAACAGGAACCTTAATATCAGCAGCACCGTCAGCAGGATTGATGAACTGAACATGGAATTGGGTTTGACGAGCACCCCCAAATTCTAGTTGAGCCTTAAATTCTTCAATACTGAAAGTCATCTTAGTATTCTCCTATGTTTCTTTTATTTATTAGAACTTACCAACAATTTCGGAGAATTCAACGCCTGTTCTAACAGCGACAAAGTTAAGCTGAATGAAGTTGATTGACTTCGCAGGCTTAATGTAGATGTCACCAACGAATCGGTTACCATCGATCACTTCAGGAGTGTTGTTTGTGTCATCGCAGACTACGCGGAAATCGTAAATACCACGGCGACCTTGAACATCACGTAGGAATGGAGTCACTAGTGACACGAATTGTGCACGAGTGAAAGCATCGTTGAACTCAAACAGAGTGAACTTAGAAGCAGTTGAGATTGCCTTTTCAAGAACAATGAACAGACGACGAACGTTGATTCTGTCGAAAGCACTTGGCTTTGCAAGCAGAGTCTTGTCACCGAATAGAACAGTTCCTTGACCTGGGAAGGTAACAACTGGGTTGATACCGTTTGAGTATAGAAGGTCGCGATCTGCCTTGGTTGGGTTCCATGCAAGCTTTACGATGTTTAGGATTTGACCACGGTTAAATCCGGCTGGTGACCACCATGGGTCACGTACAAGGTCAGTACGCACGCATAGACCAGCTGTATCACCGTTTAGTGGAACATAACGGTATACGTCGTTATACTTGTCGTATTGATACTTGTAACCTGAGTCCATTACAACGTAGCTTGTAGAACGACCGAAAGCGTTACGGTAAGCTACTACGCTTGCACCTTCATTACCAGCGTTACTTACAACGTTGTTCTTTGGTGGTGAGATGAAGGCTACGCAGTCCTTACGAGCACCAACGATATTGTCAGCCACGTAGCCAGCAATAACAGCGCTGTTGCTTTCTGGACGACCAGTTAGAACTAGAGAAACAGTAATGTTTTCTGCTGATCTGTATTGGTCGTAACCAAATAGGATGGTGCTTGTAGCAACTGCAGTTTCGTCTGAACCGTCTGAACCATAATTGAATGATACAGTAGTTGGGTTAGTAGCTGTAGATGAAACGATAGTTGTGCTATCACCAGAAGCGGCAGTAGTAGTATCTTCGATGTTATACACATAAGCTGAGTTGTTGTTTAGCACAGTACGGTAGTAGTTTGTAGAACCGTCTTGTGTCTTAGCTTGAGTATTTCTTGAAAGGTTTTGGTAAACTTCAAGAACTGTACCTGGGATACCAGTGAACGTGCCGTCTTGGTCAACAACCACAACGTGAACTTCGTCAACTACTGAAGTGTTAGCACCGAAGCTGGCTTGATAACTAGAAGTACCTGGAGCACCAGCAACGTTGTTGAAGAACTGCCATAGACGAGTCACTGTTGTTTCAGTGATGTTAGCAGCCAACTTGTAGTTTTGAGCAAAGGTTAGGTTTACGTTGCTTCCGTTTAGAGTAGCAGCAGTGATTTGTAGATATTGAGTTCCAAGAGTTGAGTTACCAGCTGCAACATAGTCACCAACAGTAAGTTGTGACAGAGCAGTGTTAGCCGCAGTTGGAGTAGAGAAGGTCATTGCTGTAGTGTTAGAACCAACTACGAATGCAGTATTTGTTGTAACAATGTTTGATGAGAATGCAGTAGCACTATCGCATTGTGATACTTGTAGAGAGTTACCTAGAGCACCTGGGAACTTCGCAATGTATGGAACTTCACCATCAGTTGGGAAGGTTGTGTTATCGAATACAGCCTTGTTAGGAATGGTGAATGTGCTTAGTGGATTTGCGATAGCACCAGTATTACCGATAGCAGTAAAGGTAGTTGTTGGGTTTGCAGTCAGAATTGATCCGTTAACAGAAGCTGTTAGAGCCTTGTTAACTTGGATTGTTACTGTTGAACCGTTAGCAGTTACTTGGTTGTTGTACACAGTTGTTCCAGATGGAATACCAGGTCCATAAACCAAGTCGCCGTTTGAAATACCAGGGGTGTTACCAGTAATTACTAGAGTGTTTGCTGAGTTGTTGGCAGCTGTAACTGTGTTTGCAGAACCTGTAGTATTGGCTGCACGAGTTACGTATAGTTGATTTCCGTATGCAAGGAAGTTAGCACCAGTGAACCATGTTTCTGCGTTAAAATTGGTTGGCTTACCGAAACGAGCAACTAGAGTTGATTCAGAATCAACAAGGATTGGCTGAGCAACAGGACCCCAACGGTATAGTCCAGCTATTGCTCCTGTAGTAGTAGCAACCGCAGGCACAACTGTAGTTAGGTCAATTTCGCTAACATTTACATCTGGGCTTATTTGAAACGCCATGTTTGTCTCCTATCAGGGTCTTTATAAAGAAGAATCTTTTTTATATTTATAATTTCAAGGAACTTAGAACCAACTGTCCCAGGCTTTGTTGAATTCTGCATCTAGATCAATTGTCTTAACAATATCTTCGTCAGGCATTCCATCGTCATATACACCGAATGGAAGTAGATCTTCCATAACTTCTTCTTCGCTTCTATCTCGTAATTGAGTAATTGTATTTATGTCTGAGTATTCCTTAAAGAATGATTGGTCTGAGAACCAAGCAAACAGAACAAGACACATTACCAAGTCGTCGTGACAACCAGGTTCAGCTTCATATGAGTTGTTTTTCTTTGAGAACGTAGACATTTCTTGAATGGTATTAAAGTCATTGATGATGAATTGATTTTGCTCAACAAGCAACTTCAACATAGAACAACCAACAGCCTTAACGGTCTTAGTAGTCTTTACGCCGCGCTCTGCATTTTTACCGTAGCCGAGAGTTACCTTACGCCCTCCGTTCTTACCGTCGTTTGCAGTGTAAAGAATGTTGTCATAACCGTATTCATAAAGCACATTGTCTACTACTTGCTGACCGATGTCATTGTTTTCGGCAAGTAGAGCGGCTTGATTGTACAGCTTACAGATGTTGAATAGAATCTTTGAATATTCGATTGGAGTGATACGATTGTTTCTGAAGGTACACACTTGTTCGTATGGCATTTTTGTAACATCAATTACTTGGAATGCAGAGTAGTCAAGACCCTTACCACGTGAGGTGTCAGCAACAACTGCATAGATGTGATTTTCTTCGGGAGCCTTGTATTGATAGACTCCATCCTTAGCCATAAGAGGATCGATTGGGAACAGTTCTTTCAACTTCCAACCAGCAATCAGTGTACCAGAAGAACCGAGGAACTGTACTTCGTGTTCCTGACTGAACTTCTCAATGTCACCACCCATACCAGCAAGAGTAGAACGCTTCCATTCTTCGTCTCTTCCTGGAACCTTTGACCAGTGAACTTCGATAGGGTTATAATCATTCTTTTGAGTAAGAGCTTCTGCCCACAACTTGTAAAAGTGGTTCATACCGTTTGGAGTAGAAACCAGAACGATCTTAGTAGTCTTACCAGATGAAATGGTTGGAAATACAGATGTGAAGAATTCTTCCCAGTTTTCGATGAAGGCTGCTTCGTCGATGAAGAGCAGGTTGATGGCGTAACCACGAATGGCTGATGCTGAGGTAGCAGAAGCGATTACGCGTGAGTTGTTTTCAAGTTCTAGAGAACGTTTGTTCCATTCTACCACACCTTGTTGTAGCCACTTTGGTAGATGTTCGTAAGCAAGCTGTACCTTGCCAAGAATTTCTTGTGCAGTTTCAGCCTTGTTGGCAAGAATAGCTACGTTCTTTTCTGAGTGGAAGATGATGTACCAAAGAATAAATCCACAGGTAGTAGTAGACTTACCAACCTGACGAGCAGTCGTGATGATTGTATGGCGATTATCAGCCATACTGTTAATCATATCTTGTTGGAAATCGTGCAGCTTGAAGTTAACTAGACCATCATCTACGTTGATGATCTTCATGTATGTTTCAATAAAGTAGATTGGATTTTGTGCACACTTAAGGTATTCTTGAAGAAGCTCAGGAGTCCACTGTACAGAAACACCGCTTCTTTTTAAGTTGGAGTTCCCCATATAGGAACTATAATCAGAAATGTTTTCTATAGATCCTTTCATGATACACAATCCTTGTGGTGGTTTACATAATGACAGTACCAAATACCCTTTGATAAAGTACCAGATTCATTAGGTTTGTGACAAAAAACGCAAGAAACTACTACTCTATTTTTAGCAGCTAAAGATATTTTCTTCTTTGTTTCTTGTGAATGTGGGGAAGTATGAGAACCTACAGGTGGTCGAAATTTACCTGATCTACAAAGTTCTTTCATTAATTTGCTATGTTCTGGTCGTTTCTTTCCAGTGTTCTTTTTAGTAGCGGACACTGTCATTTTGATCATATGCTCTTTAGATTTTGGTTTACCTTTAAGAGATTCCGAAATTCTTTTCTTATGTTCTTCTGGAAATGATCTTCCTCTATTCCAATCAGTTTTTTGTTGTTTAGCGTAAGGAGAAAAACAATCTTCTGTTGTAGAATATTCAAATAATTTTGGAGTTAGACCTAATGTGATGCAAAGTCTATGTGAGTCAATAATGTTCTCTACCATTATTCCTCATTCTTTTTCTGATCAGCAAGAAACTTCTGTAGTTCTGCAGTACTACCCACAAACAGATTGTTATTGATAGTGTCGCCGCCATTGCTTGCTCCAGGAGATCTGCCTTCAATATCTTTGATTTGCTTACTTAGTGCAAGCAGTTCTTTGTTCGCATGAACAAGCTTTTCAATCATACCAGCAACGACTTCGTATGCTCTTGGGTGTTGAGTCTGAGAAGCAAAGTCAATCATATCACCAAGTGCTTGTTGACCATCTTCAATGATAGAACGAATATTAGAACGTGCATAGTCGTAGTCATCAGAAGCCTTGGTAGACGCCTTTGGCTCTTCAGGTGGAAGGACTTCTTGTCTTGCTGGAACAATTGGAGTAAGTCCTAGGAATTTGCTAATTGGATCGTTGTTCGCTGCCATTAGATATACTTTCTCAATTCTTTATTATATTTCTTACCCTTACGTAAACTGTTCATTATTCTATTTTGTTCAGAGCGTAGAGGCTTTTTGTGTCCTTTCATATTTTCAGTATTACTTTTTGGTCTCTTTAGTTTGATAATGGTTTCTTGAGAATGTTTTCTATTAAGAGCACTCGCTCTCATTTTTGCTTTTGTTTCTTCAGAAAGAGATTTCCCTCTCCAATAACCACCCATATTTACTTTGTTGGTTTTTGGTTTACGCATTTTAGATTTTGCGTCATCAGTATGATTCCCGAAGAACCCTCCATCCATTCCATTCTCGAATTTTAAGTTTGCCCAATTCTCTGATTCAACAATATTATTCTCTACAGAAAATGATAATGCGAAAGAAGAACATTCTTTTTCTGAAGGAAATTCCCAGACTTTAAGTGTTTCTACAAATTTTCCGTGCGTCTTTAAGTGTCTTTTCCAATATTTCCCTGATCCATAATACTTATATGGATCTCTAGTAGTTTTACCAAAATACTTAAGACCTGTAATTTTATGCTGTTTTATGTATAGAAAGATGGTCATATGTTTTCGGTAAAATCTATAATAAATCCGTAGTTAGAATTTGCAGCAATGTTAGCCACTGGAATAGATAGTGCTGCATTAGAAGTAGGCTGTCCGTTCGCTGTTAGACCAGGAGTAGTAATGAATGTTTGTGTAGCATTGGAAGTTCCGATTGCTTCATCAATTGTCTTACCATCTGGAGTATAGAAGTATACGTCTGCTTCCTTGATTACCTTTGGCTTTGTAACTGGTCCGTACAGATATCCCTTGAGAGTAAATGACAGAGTCCAGTTGATAGATCTACGTGTCTCAAAATTACTTTCGTAGTTGTCGTCTTGTGACACTGTTTTAAGAATGACAGGAATATCCATCTTCAAAGCCATGTCTGGAATTACTGTAATAGTAGTAGTCCACTCAGGTTTGAAGTATGGAAGGATTTGTTCAACGATTCTTGTTCCATCGTCCGCGTTTCTTGCCATCACAGTCATTACAATATCAAAATCATAAGGAACTGGATTGTATTGAGAATAGAATGTTGTCAGATCTGGATTTTGATTCTTGTTACGACCAACGCTGTTCAGCTTACGCTCTTCAGCGTAGCGAATGTTCTTGATCTCAAATGAGATACGTGGAAGTAGTTGATCGATTTGGCGCAGTAGATCAGGATTTTGTTCTAGACGAGTAAGGTAACGTTCTCTTGGTCCGTATGAGATAGGAACCTTGATTGTCTTAAGAAGATTACCTGCAGAGTCGACTCGTTCAATATAGATGTCATTGAACAGAGAACCAAATAGAACAACGTATTTACGGATCAATCCGAAGTAAAAAGTAGAACCGAAAATGATACTTCTCCTAAATAACACGCACAAGGAGCACGCTATGACTATTTATACTCCATATACTTATCTAATTGGATGGACCAAATTAAACAAATGGTATTACGGATCTAGATACGCAAAGAAAAGCCATCCAAAAGATTTGTGGACTACGTATTTTACATCTTCTAAACATGTAAAGAAATTTAGAGATCTACATGGTGATCCTGATAGTATTCAAATTAGAAAAGTTTTTACAGACGCGCAGTCAGCTAGATTGTGGGAAGAACGAGTATTACGAAAACTTGATGTGATACATTCAGATATTTGGCTTAACAAAACAAACAATAAAGGAATTGATCCAACTGTAAAACGAAACACAATACCCGGAAGCAAAGCTGCAGCAGAAAAAAGAAAAGGAAAAACATTTGAGGAATTATTTGGGATAGAAAAAGCCAAAGAACTTAAAGATCTTACTTCTAGAATAGCAAAATCTAATTGGTCTGATCCGAAACTAGCTGAACGTATGAAACGCAAACCTTCAGATACTTCTCGTTATAAAGAAGCTGCAATAAAAAGATGGGCGAATAAAGAAGACTCTGAGAAAAGAAAACAGAGCATGAGTAAATCTGCAAAATCTAGAGTTAAAACTTCTTTAAGAAATGCTGAAGGGAAATTTACTGTGAACCACCTTCCGAGAACGGATCATGTACGCTAAAGTCAATGAATGTGTCAGACACGCTCTCAAAGTATTTATTCTCTTCACCTCCAATTACGTTATCAACTTCACCGAATGATTCGTCAATTAGTTCTAGAGTTCCATCTTCAGTAGTTAGCCAGTTACCAAGCTCATCAGTAATTCTGAAGTTGTCAGAACCAGTATCGTAAGCAGTTTGTAGACCATCGATTTCTGGAACGCCAGTGTTGAATGCTTCACCAGAGTAATTGAACTTCTCACAACGTAGTTCATAAAATTGTAGAGCGCCAGTTTGATAGAAGGTTGCTTCGTGTTCTACGAATTTGATCTCAAACACACCCTTGGTAAATGGGAAGTATAGAAGATCTCCTTCGAATGGACGAACCATACTTAGCGGATCGCCAATGTCTTCTGCGAATCTACGACGAGCCACACACATAGTAAGTGTATCTCCAGCCATCAGACCGAACTTTGACATTAGATCTCCATCACCACCAAATCCAAGGTAGTTCTTAAGATACATCTCAATGAGAACTGCTTTATTGAATGAAGAGGTAGGATCTTCACCAAATAGTCTGTCAGTATTTGAGCGTGTTCTTGGAATATAATATACGTCGATTCCATAAATCTTGATCATCTCCTCAGCAAGATCGTTGAGAAGATTTTGAGTAGCACTAAAACCAAAATTATTGAAGAAGACGTTTGTAGCCACAGGTTATCCAATCATATCTGTGAGTGGCATGCTGAAGCTGTTAATCATTTCATCTTCCATCTTGTCAATTTCTTTTTGAGCATCGTCAAAAATCTTGTTACCGTTAAACTTCATACCACCAGGTAGAGCTACTTCTTGGAACAATGAAAGATGTTTTCCCCATTGGCGCTTAATCAATGCAGTGCAGTAACGTTGAAGCCAACGATCACCCCATACATCAGAGTAAAGAGTTGGGTCAACTACTTCGTATGCTTCAACAACAAAGTATTCACCTACGTTGATCTTGGTCCAGTCCATGTCAACATACAGTCTATTCTTGTGGCGATTGTATCGAATTGGCTGTTCACCAACAAGCATTTGTTCAAGGAACTGAATGTGTTGCATAGCAAGATAGTAAGGAACAAGAGTAGTCGCAGTAAGATCATACAAATCGTTCAACGCAATTTGATAACGAATGTTGAATAGATTGTTTGTTGATAGATTTTGTCCGATCGGAAAGATCTTCACAACGCCGATAATGTTTTCTGGAATTGTGATGTAACGATTCGCAATGTCAGATGCTTGAACTTGATATTTGTAGTAAGTTTTATCTGTACCGTCAAAATGATAATCCCAGTAATACTTAAGAGCTTCATCAACACGGTCGTCTACTTGATCGTCGTCTACGTTGATGTCGATCACAGGCTTACCAAGACTGCGGAGACAGTATTCTTTGAATTCTTCTCTGGTTGTAGGGACTGACATCAGTTATCCTTTTATTTTTATTTAGGCTGCTTGAAGTTCTCTGATACATACAAAGGACATAAGGTTATTTTTCAAACTTATTGTAAGATTGTTAGACTTTACTTTACGAATAGTTCCATCTGGAAGCGAAACTCCATTTACAGTAACACCGTCTCCTCTAATGATGATGTAAGTAGTATCTGAAGATTTATTATATGTTACAGTTTGACCATCAGTAAGAGTAACAAAATTATTGATCCAGTGTGCAGTATCTTTACTAATCATACAATAGACGAAGTACCCATCATCAATAGCCTCTGAATAAAATGGTCCAAAGAATCCATATTGATTATCTTCTTGGTACCAAGTTCCTGGAACTCTTTTACCAAAATCAATAACTCTAGAATATGTTCTAAGATCATAATCTAGATGTCTATCGGTTGTCAAATACTCAAATGGAAATGGCGCGCGATCAAGATTGTCAAACAAATAGTGAGCATCATTGTCCTGCTCTGGTAGCCATTTATTAATAGACAATACTCGACCATTATGCAGTCCGATGTAATCACTATTAGTTTTAGTTAACATTGAAAATTCAGGATGAAATTCCAATCCTGTCTTAGACATATGTTCAAATGTTGCAAGATCAGGTACACCAAACATTTTACCTTTGTTTGCTGGATCAGTTACATAAGAATATGCTAGAATGTTGTCAAGATTAGTTAGATCCGACCAAGTAAATGTAGTTCGAAATGCGTTAGCCATTAAATGTCCTCAGAATTTAGGAGATTTCCTTTTATGAATGCAATTGTTACACCGTCAAAAGCGGCGTCAATTGGATCTGGATTCGGAACTAGAGTAGGATGAACTACTATTTCATATGTAGGAGAAACAGATTTCCCGTCTGGATTTACTTCAAACCCAAAATATCTAATGTCTTGTGTTTCAGGATCGTAATTAATTTCTGGCCAAATTACTGGAACATATCCATAATTGAATGCATCTTCTACACTCAGATGGTTAAACCCAGTAATCCATGTACCATCCTCAAGTTGATAAGAGTACGGTAATGGTCCAGGATCACTAACGATTTTACCGTATTCAAGTTTAACGTATTCTTGTTCCATAGTTTCCTCTTATTTCAATCCAACAATAATAGCACCGTTTGCTCCTGGAACACCAGCTGCGTTGGCTACAGTATACAATCCTCCAGTTCCAACTGGCCATGAAGAGTTGGAAACGTTCGTATTGGTACCAACTGCTCCATATACTTGAAGAGTAGAAGAGAAACCAAATCCTGCTCGGGCAGGTCCTGGCGCTCCACAGAAACCACCTTGACCCAAATCTCCAGTTGTTTTAAGCACAGCACCTACAGTTCCACCAATCCCCGCTGATCCATTTGCATTCAAATCGCCGCCGGAAGCAACGCCGCCAGTTCCATTAGCTGTTGTGTTACCATTTCCTCCAGGCTGACATACAATAGTATTAGCTGAAGAGTTAGTAGCAAGAACAGTAGAGTTTTGTTGTGCTCTTCCAACAACTAGAGGAACAGTTTGTCCGTTTGTAACTGTAATTGTTTTATATGCAAATCCACCACCACCGCCAGGGTGAGTTGAGTTTCCTGATACGTTTGATGCAGCGTTTCCATATCCGCCTGGTCCATATACTTGCAAGAACAATTGTCCTGCTCTTGCAGCAGTATATGTGTATGATCCTGGACCAGAATATGTATTAGTCAAAGATGATGTGTTTGCACTCAAAAATCTATATGCAATTTCGAAAGTGTTATTTACAGCACTAGAAATAGATAACGGTGCACCAACAGCGATGTAAATTCCTTGAACAGTTCCGCTTCTTGTAAAAATAGCACCACCACCAGCGTCCGCGCCTGGATAATAATAAGAAGCTCCAGTAACTGCTTTACCAATAAGTTCAGGAATAGGGAAATTGCTGTTAGCTTGAATCAGATTATTAGAAGCATAAGAGTAAGTAACGGCTGAAGCAAGCAAAAAGTTGTTTGAATATCCCACATTTGAAGCAGGATCAGTATTTCTTACTGCTGTACCGAGAACTACGTTAGTGTTGTTGTTAAGGATTTGTTCAGCTTTATTGCTAAATTGTGCACCAATCAAAAGACTTGATAGATTAGAAGATACGTTTACATATGTGCAGACATTTGTAGTAGGGTTAAATGACCATACTACAGGATTTGACGTTTTTGTATCAACATAAATGCTTGCTGTATTTGAAATTAATAGTACTGGTCTAGTTGCTTGGTACAAATTATTTGTAGCTAATGCTCCGTTGGCGCCAGCAGTAACAGTAGTTCCACTAATTCCAAGCATGTAATATGCACCAACACTTGCAGCATTACCTACTGAAGTAGCACAAACTGAGGTAGCATTTTGTACAATAAAGCCAATGTCTTGAGTACCAGTAGGAATAACTGCATATCTATTATTAAACACAGTAGCTGAACCAAACGTAATTGCTCCGTTGGTTGGGTTTACCGTAACAACTCTTGCTGAATAAACAGTATTTGCAACTGAAGCAGCAGCGTTAGCTTGAGTATGTCCAAGAATAACGGCTGTTGAATTTATTTGAGCAGCAAATGATGCAACCAAGTTACCTACAGAAACAGATCCGAGAGTCCCAAAGGTGATTGTTTTAGATGCAGTATTAACTATCATAGCCTGCATTTGCACGTTACCGCTACCTGTAGTATTAGCGTTAACTCTATACATTACCATAAGATTATCATTAAGAAGTATAGAAGTAGTATAATAATCTGCAGGAGGGATAGTAGCAGTAGAGTTAATAATAGCAGTGTTTACTAACGCAACAGTATTTGTTGTAAAGTCTGCTGAAAATACTACAACATAGTTGTTACCTACTGCAGTGGAGTTGGCAGCTCCGTTTGCATATTGAGCAGATGTAACAAAATATTGAGTAGATTGAAAACTGTTAGCAGTGATACAAAATGGTTGGTAAAACGCCGCACCATATGCAGTAGGATAAAGATATGTTGAAGCTGCAGAGTTTGCGTAGATAGCGGATTGGTTTGCACAATAAAGTGGATTGAGCATGTCCCAACGAGCGTTGATGATTACGTTGGCTGCTCCACCACCCTTTTTTGCGCTTGCAAGAAGAAGCTTATTGGCAACTGAAGACATATATCACACTCCGAATTAAGCAGCAGCTAGGATCGCAGGAGCACCGTACCAAGTTGTTCCACCATCTCTAGTTGCAAATACAAGAATATCAACACCTGATGCAGTAAGTGTTGGAGCAGAACCACCAGCCCATTTAGTACCTGACATCCAGGTAATTGTTTGAGAACCACCATTGGTTAGCTCTAGAACAAACGACGTAGCATTACCAGTAGCAGCAACGTTCGCAGCGACAAAGGTGTTGGCAGCAGTAATTGTTTTAGAGAAGTATGTTCCTTGGTTCAAATCGAACACAGAACCTGTACCAACTGCGACTGCATCTTCAGCCATCAGACCTTTATTATATAGTCCGCCAGTTGCAGTAATAGCACCAGTTACACCAAGTGTTGATCCGACAGTTGCAGCGCCAGAGAATGATGCGTTAGCTGTCCAGTTCCACCAACCAGTAGAGTTAGCGGACATATAAGAGTATTGAGAAGCACCTGTGTTGCTAACTATCTGAATAATAGATTGGTCAGTAGCAGAAGCATCGCCTCTGATAATAACAGCCCCAGTAGTACTAGAAGCTGGTGACTTAACTAGAAGTGTACCAGTAGCTGCGACAAGGTTTCCTGATGCAGTAATTACAGTTCCTTGAATGGTAGAAGTAGCATTAACGAAACCAGTAATGGTTGTGTTGCCTGCTGCTAGTGTTGTTACACCAGTTACAGCGCCTGCAAGAGAAAGACCAGCACCACCTTGGATTGTTGACGTTGCATTAATAAATCCAGTTACTGTAGTGTTACCAGTTGCAAGAGTTGTAATACCAGTTACAGCTCCAGCTAGAGTCATACCTGCTCCACCTTGAATGGTAGAAGTGGCATTGATGAACCCTGTGATGGTTGTGTTACCAGCAGCCAAAGTAGTAATACCGGAAGCAGCACCAGCGATAGTTAGACCGGCTCCACCTTGAATGGTTGAGGTTACGTTAGCGAAACCAGTAATCGTTGTGTTACCACCAGCAATAGTTGGGTTACCAGAGATAGCTGTTGAAGTGATGGCTGTGTTAATAGTAGCATTACCAACATAGATATTTGTTGGAGTCAAGTTTACGTTAGCTCCAACTGCGATAGCAGTTGCTGAGATTGCAGAGTTTACGGTAGAGTTACCAACATACATGTTAGTAGCTGTTAAGTTTACGTTAGCTCCAACTTTAGCTGATGTTGAGTTGATAGTAGCATTTACTGTTGAGTTTCCTAGAGTTAGGAAAGCTGTAGAGTTACCAACCATCGTAATGCTTGCATTGTATGTATGAACACCAGTAAAGGTATATGCACCAGAAGTGTTTACATAGTTGGCAAGGTTAGATGATAGCTGTGAATTTGATACTACGTTAACAGCAGCAACTGAACCAACGAATGACGTATTGTTAGCAGTCAATCCAGCTACGTTAGAAGAAAGTCCTGCAGTAGTTTGATATCCAGAAGCAGCAGTTCCACCAAGATAAGAAGCATTATTTGAAGACAAAGTAGCTACGTTTGCTGACAAACCAGCTGTTGTTTGATATCCAGCTGCAGCAGTTCCACCAAGATAATTTGAGTTATTGGCTGTAATGTTTGGTTGTGATGTGGTAACCAGAGTACCTGTGATTTGGTTAGCATACAAGTTCCAAAGAGCACCAGAAGAACCAAGATTTAGATTGTTAGATGCTGGTCCGAAGCCTACGTTTGAGGTCCATGAAGTAGTCGCATCCTTATACACAAGGTTAGCAAAGGTTGAAGCAACGATACCTGCACCATCGGTAAGAGCACTGGTTCCTGCGCTGTTAGCGAAGACCATGTTCTTATCGTTTGTAGTAATTACAGTAGAGTTAACGAATGTAGTTGTACCAGCTAGAGTTAGATTTCCAGTCACAGTCAAGCTACCAGAAACCAGACCGTCGCCTGTTACGTTTAGAGAACCTACGTTTGCAGCACCAGAAGTAACAACGCTTCCTGTTGTAACCTGAGTAGCTGTTACACTACTGTTTACAGTAGAGTTACCAACTGATACGTTTGTTGGAGAAAGGTTTACGTTGGCACCTACGCTCACAGAAGTAGATGTTTTCATTGAGTTAACTGTTGAGTTACCAACAGACATAGATGAAGTAGATAGATTTACGTTGGCTCCAACATTCATTCCGCTTAGAGCACTGTGAGTATATGCGTTGATAATACCAACAGTAGAGTTACCTACTGCAAAGTAGTTGTTAACTGTTACGTTACCTGTGAAGTTTACACCAGAAACAAGAGCGTAGTTGTTTAGGTTGTTTGTAAGGTTAGTAGAGGTAACATAGTTGGCTAGATTGCTTGACAGTTGTGTATTTGACACAACGTTGGCAGCTGATACAGTTCCAACGAATGATGTGTTGTTAGCTGTTAGACCAGCAACATTTGATGCTAGTCCAGCTGTTGTTTGATAGTTGGTAAGGTTAGATGATAGCTGTGAATTTGATACTACGTTTGCGGCTGATACTGTACCAACGAAGCTTGTGTTGTTGGCAGTCAAACCAGCTACGTTAGAAGATAGTCCAGCTGTTGTTTGATAGTTGCTTAGATTTGAAGATAGTTGAGCGTTTGAAACAACGTTAGCAGCAGGTAGAGTTCCAATATAACTTGCGCTATTTGCAGCACCAGTGAACGCAGTAGAGTTGATTGTTGAGTTTACAGTAGAGTTACCAACAGTAACTGTAGTTGAGATCAAAGGAGCAGAAGTGTTTGCGTAGTTTGATGCAGCCAATCCACCAAGATTGTATGCATTGTTTGCACCAGAACCGTTAGCGATTAGTGTTCCGCCAATTGAGATAGCAGTCGTATTGATTACTGTGTTGGTTACGTTCGTACCAACCTGCAAAGATACAGTTGTTGTTAGATTGTTGCCGATTGTTACGTTGTTTGTTGTCTTGTTGAATGTGAATCCAGCAGTAGAGTTGGCTGAACCAGAGTCGTTGAACACAACGTCAGTGTTTGCACCAGCAACAACAAGAGTACCAGATACGTTACCAGCAAAGGTTCCGTAGTATGTTGTAGCGTATACAGTTGTAGCATTGATTGTTGCAAGGTTAGCCACAGAAGCAATTACGTTGTTTGTAGAAACAATCGTAGAAGAGATCTGTGTATTTACTGAGCTGTTGCCCATGTTAAGAGCAGTAGCAGACATCTGTGTATTTACAGTAGAGTTTCCAACAGATACAGTTGAAGTATTTACTGATACGTTAGCACCAATGTTTAGACCAGTTGAGGCATTAGCCACAGCTGTGTTTAGATTTCCTACGTTGGCAGTTCCAGATACGTTAAGAGTTGTGGCGTTTGCTGTAGTGAAAACACCAACACCAGGGGTTGTTGTACCTATAGATCCAGGTGCAGCGAAGGTAGCACCACCAAGATATGATGCATTGTTAGCAGAACCAGTATAAGCTGTGCTGTTGATTGTAGCATTAACTGAAGAGTTACCAATTGTAATTGTGGTTGTATTTGCTACGATACCGATTGAAGTTGAGTTGATCGTACCGACTGTTACGTTAGCAGATAGAGCAGCGTAAGAACCAGAAAGGTTAGCATAAGCAGTTGTAGTATTTACATTTGAAGTAGCAGTTACTGTAGCACCGCTTACGTTACCGTAAAGAGTTGTTGTGATTACGTTGGTTGTAGCTGTAACTGTGTTACCAGCTACGTTGGCGTTTACAGTTGTTGCGTTTACGTTTGTAGAAGATACAACAATCGCACCAGTTACGTTACCAGTATGAATACCAGCAGTGTTGGCGTTTACTGATGTTGCGTTAACTGTTGTAGCCAGAACGCTACCAGTAGTAAGTGTTGATGATGTTAGAGAAGAATTGACTGTAGAGTTACCAACAGTATATCCAGTAATAGAATATGTAGCATTTGATGTGCTGTTTCCAACAGACATAGCAGCTGTTGTTAGAGATACGTTTGCGCCTACGTTAACTCCAGTAGATGCGTTGGCTACGGCTGTGTTTAGATTGGCTACGTTAGCCAAACCTGAAGAGTTTATGGCTGTTGCGTTAACAGTTGTGAAATTACCAGTGTTCGCAGTTGTACCACCAATGGGTCCTGGAGCAGCAAAAGTTGCTCCACCTAGGTATGCCGCGTTATTGGCTGAACCACTGAAAGAGGTGCTATTGACCGTTGTATTTACGGAACTATTTCCAATGGTAATTGCTGCATTGGTGATGAGTACCCCAACTGACGTTGAGTTGATTGTAGCCAGTGTGACGTTACCAGAAAGCGCAGCAGTCGCACCAACAAGATTAGCATAGGTTGTAGTTGTGTTTACGTTGGCTGTAGCTGTAACTGTGTTACCAGCTACGTTACCATAAAGTGTGGTTGTATTAACATTAGCTGAAGCGTTAATAACACTACCAACTACGTTACCGAATAGAGTTGGAGTTGTTACGTTTGCAGAAGCATTAACAGATGTAGATAGAACATTGACAGCATATACTGTGTTTGTATTAATGTTCGCAGTAGCAACTACTGTCGCTCCAGATACGTTACCATATAGAGTTGTGGTGTTTACATTGGCAGTAGCTGTAACTGTGTTACCAGCTACGTTACCGTAAAGAGTTGTAGTAACTACGTTTGATGAAGCATTGACTGTTGTAGCAACTACGTTACCAAATAGAGTAGCTGTTGTAACATTGGCAGTTGCAGATACGGTGTTACCTGCAACGTTACCAGTATGAATACCAGCAGTGTTGGCGTTAACAGAAGTAGCGTTTACGGTTGTAGTATTGATGTTTGCTACGTTAGCCAAACCATGAACAGTAAGCGTTCCGCCAATGTCTACGTTTGATACTACGTTAGCTGTACCCTGAATCTTCAGAGTTGCGTCTGGAGTTGCAGTCCCGATGCCGACATTTGATTGTCCACCAACGGCTACGATTAGATTACCGTTTACGTACAATCCGTTCTTGATCTTAAAGTCAAAGTCTGACATCGGTTCCCTTTCCCCGAGCTATGTTAGTACATCTATTTATAAAAAGGGAATTTGGTTATCGTGTAACTTCAGGATTTACTGTAAAAATACCTTCTTGGATTCGTGTCACGATATTGTTCTGATCTACAAATTTGACATCATATACAAATCTTCCGAAATCCAAATTTCCAGAAGTATTAGCATCTAGTGCGATAGTGGCATTTTTAAGAGTAGGATCTGGAATAGAAGCCACAAGATTGATTGCGTTTGAAGAAGTATACCACTTTCGGACTTGGGCTTGAATAGTGCAGAATGCAAGATTAGAAGTATCTACGTTTTTGTCTGCAAGAGATATATTGTTCGTAAACGTGGACCCCTGATCCACGTATAGATTGACTTTAGTAGCCATTAATAACCTCTTAGATTGCTAGAGTTGTTCGTTGGAAATTGACGTTATTAACTGCTGAGCTTGTCAATGGATTGAATTGTAGAATGACTGAAGTAGCATTAGCTGCACCACTGAATGTTCCCATAAGTCCATTGGAAGTTACCACAGCATACTCGGTAAGGAATGATACACTTCCATTGTGCGTTACAATAAGCTCAGAAGTTTGACTACCTACTGCAGTAGTTACTTGGGCGAGATATTTGGCTGAACGGAAAGTAGAGATGCTGTAGCTGTCTACGTTTTGTCCAGCAGCGTTTGATGATGTACTGAAGAACCCTGAAACGATTGAAGAGTTTGCACCAATGTTTACGCCAGTGTCAATAGTAAGAAGAGCATTAGAAGATACGTTACCGCCGCGCAAAGTCGTACGAACAGCAAGAGTGTCTGCCGAGAACGTTCCATTAACATATGCGTTTCCTGTTGTTACGGAACCAGTAGCAGTATTATCTGTGGTAACTACGTAGTTAGAGAATGCATTTGCAAAACCGTTGACCTTATTGATCAGCGATTGAAACGTATCAGTAGTTACGTCAAGTAGTGTAGTTGTAATTGACATTATTTCTTATCCGCTAATACTTGAAGGAGTAACGCTTTAATCTCACTCATCTCAGATTTGATATTATTCAATTCTTCTTTCATGTTCTCTTCTTCTCGAAACCTTGCAGCCTTGGCTCGATAAGCAGCTAATTGAGCATCGTTTGTATTTATTATGGCTCCAGTCTTTACGTCACGAACTAGACCATTTACATCGGTCTTAACATAATCCATTATGCTGTTACTCCGATTGCGCGGAACGCTGCTACTCTTGGTGCTACGTATGAAGTATTTGATAGAAGAACGATCTTGAACGCCATAGTATCGAATGTGTCATACTGAGCCATGTTGCTGTTGTAATAACGACATACATTGCTGTTTTGTGGATTTACGAATGCAGTATGTGGAGTTGATAGTTTGTCAATATTAAATCCAGTTCCAAGAATACTACTATTAGTATATGCAGTATCCATAGTAAGAACAGTAGTATTTGTAACAGCGACAACTGAAGTCACGAAATAGTTTTGTGGAGAGATCGTTGAGTAAACTTTAATTAGATCACCAACAACAATTTCTGTACCAAACTTTGTGTTTGCTCCAAGAATTTGTGCATTACCTGATGTTACAGTAGCTTGACCGTTAGCTGTGAATAGAGTAGGCGGTGAGGCAGGAAGATTATAAACTAGATCAACATAATTTGAGTTAGAAATGCTGCTGCTTACTTGAGTGTTTGAACTACTATTAGATGCAAGCAGAGTCCAATCTTTATCATCAAATGAATCAGAATCCTTTGCGTTGAATAGACGAGCATATACTTTAACATCTGTTCCAGCTGGTTTGTATGCTGTTACGTAAGCGAACACACCTTCAGCTGACTTGTTTTGATCAAAAGAAACAGAAGTAGTGATATGTTTACATTGAGCGTTACCGATACCGAGAGGTGAGTTCTCATTAGTAACGTCGTTATTGATACCGTTATTGCTTACAAAGATGTCAAGCTTTTCGCTGTATAGTGCAGGAGATTGATACAATCCGTTCGCATTTTGCTTTACACCAATAGTAACATAGAAGATACCAGACTTACCATTAGTAAATAGTGAGTTGGCGTTACGAACTTCGTTAGAGTGAGAAAGAAGTTGTGCGCCATATTGGTAAACAGTTTCTAGTTGATTATTGATGAAATTCTTTTGATTTGCGTTGTTGATACCGTAACCACCACCATTTGCGTAAGCAAAGTTGTACGCAAGGTTCATATAACCGTTTGGAGGAAGGTATGCCAAAAGTTCAGGAAGGAATTGGTGGACGCTTAGGTCTTGAATTGAGACGATGTTTGCAGAAGCTCCAGAAATTTCACCAACCACAGTGTTAGCAGCTGTAAAGTATACAGTTGAGTTTGCTGATGAGTTTGCAAGGTATAAAGTGTTTGCTACTGGATCTGTAAAGTAAACAGTTCCAACAACAGACTTGTAATACATTGCTTGTGAATTTGATAGAGGTAAAGGTGAATCTACAAGTAGAACAGATGAGTTTACATAAGTTACATTACGAATTAGATTAGTGTTACCTGAGTTGATAACAATGTTGTCACCAACAGTAATTGTAGAAGAGAAGTTACCTGCACCATTAGAGAACACATAGTTATTTACAGCGAGGATTGATACATTACCAGTTACTGGAGTTCCGCTAACAAATACGCGTTCGCCGCCAACAAATTGTCCGGCTTGATTATTAACATTGAAGAACTCATAATTCTTATCAACGATTTGTACAGTAACGCTGTTAGATGTGAATGATGCGATATTTACTTTAAGCTTAAGTTCTGTAGAAGAGATTGGTGTCCAAGTACCATCGTTTGCGTGACTGAATAGACCGCCAGTGAAGTTTGTTACACCAGAGTAAGGACTGTTTGTACCGAAAACACGATCACCAACCTTGGCTGACCATAGAATGAAATTAGGATCATCATAGTTGATCAGAATGGCATACTTCTTGCCAGTTGAAAGGCTGATAGGATTAGCAAAAGAGAACACAGTTGGCATGTCTGGAGTTGGTCCAGAGTTAATTGCAGGGTGTTCTACTCTAACCTTTGAGTTTTGATACAAAGTAGATAGATCAGGAACATCGTTTACTGTTTCGCAGATCGTGATCTCTACGCCCGGATATGTGATACCAGAGATAGTCTTAATAGGATCAGGCTTTGCTTTGAAGAATAATGCAAGACTTGTTAGATTAACAGCAGTAGCTCCACCCACTGTGTTTGGATCAACATAGAAAGTTTGCGCTAGGTTAAACGTCATAATTATTCCTTAAGATTTAATAAAGGTATTAGGTGACAGAACTGTTACCTTAGAATTGATCACTGTGTTACTTGAAGTACTGTTAGAAGCAACATTTCCAGAGATCAATGTCAAAGTATATGTGGCAACTGAAGTGTTGTCAGAATTATTTAGTGAGATCACCTTGTTTCCTGCAAGAGCATTTAGCTTTGCTTGTAGAGTTGCTAGATCACTTGCTGTTGTTGCAACTGAAGAGATATTAGCTTCAAGAGCAAGATCAGGTGCAAAGTAGAAGTCGAATTGTAGCTTACCAGAAGCATCTGATACCATGTTATTTGTGTGGTTTCCAGAAGTCCAAAGTGGAGTTAGACCAGCAGCGAAAGAAGCTCCAGGAGCATAGAAGATGCTGTTCAAAGTTGGAAGCAACGCAGAAGCTACATAAGCACCATTTGAGATACAGTATTGAGTAGAATCAATACTATCGAAATAGAATGTGTGCTTAGTTCCAGGCTTCAATCCAGTAGCAACAACGCTGATCTTATTAGCAGCTGACAAGTAAGTAGTAGGAACTCGTCTATGGTTTGTTCCCATCAATCCTCTTCCGTCAGATGTAGTTGCAAGAACTGAATCAAGACGAATTGAAGATGGCGTAGCAGTAATTGATCCGCCGTAATTTGCTGGTGGGATTGTGATAACAACCGCATTAGCTGAAATTACAGCATTGCTTGAAGGATTAATTACAATGTTATTGCTTGTTGGATTGATAATAACGTTGTTGCTTGTGTTTGCAGTACCAATGATGTTTGTAGTACCATCGATTGGGTAGCAGAAACGATAAGCCCAAATACCTTCAAGTCCACCAGCTTCATCGCTTGTATAGATTTGATAGTATTGTCCAGCAGCAGGATTGTGAGTGAAGCTAATGATTTTTAGTTGTGAGTTAGAGATTGTTCCATTAGCTGTAGTTACAGAAGACAGATAATCCTTTAGTTGTGCAGTACTTAGAGCAACACCATTGGCTTGATTCTTGATTGGTGACTTACCAGTGATAGAGAAGCCCTTGGTGTTTGCTTGATAGATTGAGAATAGTCTATCATTGTCTGTATCATTTGATCCATACACGAATGTAATTGTGTTTGCAGTAACGCTGGCAGTATATTCAGCTTGCACACCTGAATTGTTTCCAGTTACGAAGGCGCACACGATGCTTTGTGAACTTACGTTTACTACAACGTTGTTTGATACAACTACAACTGGTCCGTCAGTTGCTGAACTTTGATTGATCAGAGAGAATTCCTTGAATGGAAGATGCAGAGTCTTATCTCCTGAAACTACTGCTTCAGTAGTGTCATCTGAAAAGTCGTAATTGAACTCAAAGTTTCTAGTAGACTTTCTTGGAACAACTTCATTATTTTCGATTGTAGCAGAATATTCTGGGCTAGATGTGTCAGTATAATTTGTAGTAGAGAAATCGTCTGCGAAGAATCCATACTTGAATCGGTCGATAGAAGCATTAATACTTGATGGAATTGCAAGGTGTTGAACTTCTTGTTCAAGCTGACTTAGGCTGAATGCTTGTTCAATGTTTGTCAATCTTCTATCAAGATTTGCAATGTCTTCCATTGAGTAACGAGCTGGTTGCTCAATTACGATCTCAGTGTCAGGAATTACTGGAATTGCGATAGCATGATCAGCGTCGCGTTGTACAGTGAACTTTTGGTTTGCAATCTTCTTGTCCAGAATTGTTACGAGGTTAGAAGCCTTTTGATCTGGAATAGAAGGATATGGTGGAATGTAAAGTAGGTTGATTGTCATAGTATCTGCTGGTTCGTCTGGAGCTTGCAGATTGTCTAGACCTGGAGTACCTTCGATCACGCGAATGTTAGCATTAGTATCGATTACAATACGGTCGACGCGACCCATGTATTGAGTAATGTCAGCAGTGAATGTAGAATCGATTGATGGTTGCTTAATTGGAGTTCCAGTATAAGAGAACTTCGCAGTAGCATTTACCTCTGGTGGGTTTGTTGTAAGATTAGTTGTGTTTGTAGTGATGTTTGCAGTTACTTGCACACGAGGACGGAAATCAATTGCGTTGATCAGGTCAAGGTATTGTCCCTTGCTTGAATAGATTTCTGAGATTTCGTGAATGCTGATTGTGTTGCTTGATGCAAGATTAGCTACAGTGTAAGCATCAGCTGAAGTGTTTACACTGTATGAGCTAATTGTTACAAGACCTGGATTTGATTGTGTATAGTGATCGAATACTGCAAGCAATCCTTGAGTATTTGATAGAGTAAGATTAGAATTTGGCTTTAGATACAGATATGATAAGTCGTGATAATCGAAGTTTTGATTGTGGTCAATGTAGAATTGATTTGTTACATCTACTGAGTTGGTGTTTACTGTAGAAGTATTTCCAAGGTAAACAGCCTTTAGACGGAATACGTCTGGGTGTCCAACAGACCAAGGTCCAGTTGTACCACGAATGTGCGTTGACAGATCGAGCTTAACCATTGTATTTCGGTTAGCTGTTTTTGTTTGAGTAGTGTTTGTGTTTTGAATCTTTACATTGTGATTTACAATGACAAGAGCATTTGAGGTAAACACATTACCAAGAGAAACAGTTAGAATCTTACCTGTACTGTCAAGATTTGCATTTCTGTTAGGACGAATTCCATCCATTGGAATTGGAACAGAGGCTGGAAGAACTTGAACAACGTTAGCGCCTGTTTTTGTAGAAGATAGGTTGGAATAAAGAGTAAGGTAAGTCGAGTTTACAACAGAAATAATTCTTCTTTTATCAACCACACCACCATTTTGATATACCAGAACGACGTCGCCTTGATACAATCCTGCAGTACTTGGCACAACAAGAGTAGTATTGCTGAATGTATTGGCATTGTTTGTAGCAATATTAGTAGAGAAGATCAAATCTGAGTTTGGTACAAGGTGAAGCGTGTTTACTTGATCAGAAGTAAGAACAGCGCCGTTTGTATATGGATGATATTCGTTTGATCCAAGATTGCTGATTGTAATTGTACCAGCTGAATTGTTAGCAGCAATTCTTTGTGTGTTGCGATAGTAGTAGGTGTGATTAGCAGTAGAGCTCGTAGCGTTAGCTGGAGCTGGGAATACCATTCTTGAATTGTTTGTGTTTGCAAGATATGCAATGTTAGAAGCAGTTGAAGCATCGTACGTTAGAAGTACGTCTGCAATACCCTTTGAGTTTAGAGTAGCGTTGTTGCCATAGATACTCTTTGTGCTACGGAAGTTGTATCCGTTGGCAATATTAATATCATACAGATAGTATCTGTAAACAGCGTCTGGAGTACCAGCGATACCAGATAGAAGCTTACCGTTACGAATGCGAGCAGTACCAATTTGAGTAGCGCCTGATGCTGGGTCAAGATTGGCTGATGTTGCGTTTGCATATCCGGTAAGTGGAGATGTATAAAATTGCTTTGCAGTATCGTATAGGTAAACAAGAGGTCCAGTTGTAGCTTCGAAAGAACCACCAAGTTCTTTGGTGTCTACATAGTTTCCGTAGTTCATGCTGATGGTTGCAGCATTTGAAGTTACTGTATCAATACCCTTACGAACTTTTAGAGAGTAATTTGTGTAAGTCTTTACACGCTTACCGTTGATGTAAGCGTGTCCTGGGTCGATAGTAACACGGAAGTATCCAGGAGCGTCGTTAGCTACTTGAGCAGTCTTTGTTGAAAGTAGGAATGGATCAAGCACGAAGTTACCGCTAGACTCGAATAGACGACGAGACATTTCATCGTCTAGAGTGCTGTATGCAGTTTTTTGATTTTGCTTGTATGGTAGACCTAGAGAGAACTCGGTAAGCGGGAAGAACTCTGAATTAGAATCAGCATCTGCTTTCGTTAATACAACAAGATATGGAGTAAGCTTTAGACGGTCAGCGCCTGGGGCAAACTCGTTGGTTGTTCCTGTGGCGTTGTCGAATAGAGATGGATCAATGTCTGCATTGATAAGAGCTTCAGCTGTATTAAATCCAACTGACTTGTCGTCTGGAGCATTTGAGTAAGGCTCAACAACGATAGTTTGTGGAGCTACCTTTAGGAAGTATCCCTTTTGATAGATGACACCTTCTGATACACCAAATGCGTATGCGCTACCAACTGCATTAGCAACAGTAGAAACAGTTACTTGAGCAATGTAGTTTTGTGGTTGTAGGTTCAGACTGTTAAGATCAGCTGATGGATTTACAGGCGCAATAGTAACGTAAGGATTTACAACATAATCATAACCATTGTTTGTGATGATTACTTGTTGCACGATACCTTGTGAGTCGGTAAGAATGTTACCAACTGCTGCAGAGCCGATGATTTGAGTTACGTTAGCAACAGAACCAGTTGTGTTGCTGGTGATGTTGTATCCAGTATTGAATGCGTAACCAGCAGAGTTACCGCTAGTAAGGTCTGAGGTAACTGGCTTAAGCTTTAGAACAAGGCTGTTCGCAATAGCAGTTGTGTTTACTTCGATGATTTGAGCTTTGGCGTTTGTAGTAGATTGAGTTACAAGCTCGCCGTTTGTGAATGTGTTTGAAGAAGATACGCTAACAACCATAGCACTCAAAAATACTAGAGTGTCAGTGTTAGAGAAAGTCTTACCGCCGTTGATGATGTTTACTTGCTGAATTGGGTTGTTGATATCAAATACAGTAAGAATGTCTGAAGCGTTGAACGCTGTTTGTGCGTTATCGTTACCAGAGTTGATGTAACGAAGATATACTGTGTTTAGGTTTGGGTCTTGAGATTGGAAACCAGTTGATCCATCAAGAATGAACGCTGTTAGATTAGCAGTATTACGGACGTAATGACCGATGTAAGCAGGAACGACAGTTGGTTCACCGTCTACTTGGGCGTCGTTGATCTTAGCGTAAGGATAGTTGTTGTAGTATGAGAAGTTACATCCTTCAACGATAGTTCCGCGTTGAAGGATGTTGTCGCCAAAGCGTTCGATTTGGTTTTGAAGAATTGTTTGAAGCTGATTTAGTTCTCGTGTTTGAACACCAACCCCAGGCTTAAAGAGGATCTTGTGGTAGTTCTTAGTTTCATCGAAGTCGTCAAAATATGGGCTACCACTTAAATCAGTCTTGATTGGCATTACTATTCCTCTTAGAACGAAAGAATCAATTTCAGAGTTTCAGTCTTGTTGTTTGCTCTGGTAATCGGCTCGAAATTTTCAACATAGAGAATGTCACCTGTTCCAAAAATGATGTCTGGCTTTTTCTCATAGTTCGTATTATTTATGATAAAATTGGCAGAGCTTAGAGTTCCAACAATAGTATTTGATCCAGCGAATGTGCCGATTTTATTTGTTACAACAAGAGTGGTTGAATTTGAAGTAAGGTATAGAGCGTTAGCTTGTGTAGTATTTCCAACGTAGACTGGCTCGTCTGCAGAGAACGTCAAATAGCTACCAACTCCTGTATACTTATATGTTTGGTCATAGGTAGAAAAGTCTTTTTGTATACCTGAGATGTAGATGTTTCCGTTAACATAGCAAGATGAATTGGACGTTTGGTCTGTAATAACACCGTAAGTTGTATTTCCTGCAACGAAATTTCCATACACATTAGTAAGGAAGATGGCTGTGGTATTTACTGAAGTAACATAACCAGATGCGTTTGTGTTTGCTTGAATTACTTGGTGTCCTGGAATGAAACCAGAAATTGAGTTAACTTGAAGAGCTACGTTTGAGAATAGTGGACTACGAATCAATCCAATAGTTCTGTAGCTGCTTGTTGCAAATACTGTGTTACCTTCAGTGTTTGCGAACTTTACACCGATAGAAACAGAAGTAGAGAATAGTTCTTCATCAGGATTACCGCCGTGTCCTTCTTTTGGACTGATGATTGGATTTAGATTAGCAGCATAAGCTGGGTTCAGACCAACGTAAGGTGAAGCATAGACATATGCTGTGGCAAACCCATATCCTTCACCACCTGGTGTGTTACCAATAATTTGAACACCTGTTACAGAACTACCTGTAATAAGAGCACGAGCTTGTGCATTTACTGTTTGGTTTCCTTCACCTGTAATGACTACCTTTGGAGAAATTTCGTATGTGTCTCCTGGGCTTGGAAGAACACCAAGCTTTTCAGTGAGTTGCACAAACTTTCCATTAACATTTGAGTTTGACGTAACAATCTCAGCGAACTGACCTTTAGCCACTCCGTTTGTAATGTACAGATAGCATCCTTGATATACTGTATCTACAGTAGAAGCATTAGCTGAAATTTGGTAAACAACTGTATTTCCGTTTACTTGAATTTCAGAAGTAGATTGGAAAGATCCTGAAACGAAATTGATATAACCATTACCAGGATAGATTACCTCTACAACATCGATAGCGCCAGGAGTTGCGTTTCCAGCGACATTTGCGTTTGGTGTGATTGGGATGTAATCAGCTGTAGCGAAATTACTGAAATCGGAAGCATTAATGCTGTACATATACTTCCATTGATATCCATCAGAAGTTTGATAAAAGTTATCTGATTCTGATGTGTCTGACTTAGTTGGTACAGAAGTAGAAGGCGAACCGTTGTTGTTATTCAAACATTTGAACACATCGTAGTTTGAACCGTTTTGCACACCAACATAGAATTGTTTGGAAGAAAGTAGAGGATCCTTGTTGTTATATTTGTCATAGACTGTGTTAGATACCCAATCATATCTTTTGATAGCCATTTTAATGTTTGATTGATTAAGTTGCTTTCCGAAGATCATATCTTGGTATAGATCAAACTCAAGGCTACTTACTGTGTCTACTGGCGCGCTTACGTTAGCGTCGCCGCCAGGGAATGTGTAATGTCTTGCTGCAAACATGTAATATGTTTGTTCATCAGGTTCAGCGAAAGACTCAGCGAAATACTGAGCTTGATGCATCGCGAATAGTTCTGGAATCAATTGTGATGAAATAGACATTTAATACCTTATGCTTGTGTAATAGTTAATTTTGCAGAGACATTTTCCACATTAGCTTGAACAACTCTGAACACAGAACCAAATAGTTGAGTACCAGCAACGTGAACCACATTCTTTACCATGTCAGCATATTTATCAAAGTTTAGAGAAGATTGAATTTCATATGAGAAGTCTTGATAGTAGTAACCGTCTTGAATATATTTATCCGCATCAAGGAAGCCGTTGGTATTCAAGAAGTAACCTTGTCCGATCCCTCGTTTTCCTGTAATAACTTGAGCAACACCAAAGTTTGGTGCGTTAGCTTCTGAGACGAAATTGACAGTTTCTGTGTTTACATAACCGAAGCCAGATCCCTTGAGCTTCAAAGCTGTTACCGAACCTGTGGCTGATTGTACATAATCGTTTACTGTGGCGTTTTCCGCAGAGATAACAGAATTAGAATACTCAGTAACACCAACACAGTTTACGTTTACGCCAGAAGAAGACCCATATAGATTTGCACCAGTCACAAAATCTTGAGAGATTGATTGTCGGCGAACAATTACTGTGTTACCTGTTTGTGCAAGAACAAGTCCAACTGCAGTTACATTGTATGTAGAGTTGTTTACTGCGCTTATGTATGTATTTGATGGTAGAGACAAGAATGTTGCAGTAAATGTTCCGCCAGTTCCGTTAGAAGCTGCGCCATTGGCTGCATAGATGCTAACAAGAACGTTGGTTCCATTTGAAGACATTGGGAACACACCACCATTGCTTACTGTTACGTTAGCTGTAACGAAACCACCAGTAGCATTTGTTGAGATGTTGGCGTGAGCATTTACTGTACCGTTTGACACAACAATGTAATCGCTGTTGTTGTATCCAACTCTTGCAGTTCCACCTACTGTAATTCCATTCACATATTGTACGTTTGATCCATAAAGCAGAGTAGAGCTGTTTGATGTTGTAAACGCTCCAACTACTGTTTGTACAACAATATTGTTTGAAGTTAGAGCGATCACTTTACCAACAGCGATATTTGCAGATCCGTTACTTTCATAAGCAAGTGTGTTGTATGAAAAGCCAGTAGATCCATTTACAGTAAGAGTAGTTGCGCTTGTGTATGGTACGTTTTGAGTAATAGTTTCGCCGATAACAAATTGCTTAGAAGCGTCAGGAATAGTAAGAATATATCCCTTCTTCTTCAATCTAGCAACGTCATCATTGTAGAACAGAACGAATGGAGCGTAGTTGTACTGTACGCCAGGATTGATGTTTGATAGACTTGAAATGTATCCTACACTCTCAAATTTGTATGTAAGAGCTTGAGCCAAAGTAGAGTTAATGTTTGCAGCAGGATTGAATGGGAACCCATATCCATTAGAAGGAAGACCAGAGTTAGCGCCATTCAACTTAATAGTTAAGTATGGAACACCTGCAAGATTATTTCCAGACAGATAGTCTGTGTTGAGGAAGAAGCTGTCTGTAATTACTACGCTTCCGATGTTGACAGAAGCTCCAGATCCGAAGCTTACTGTTGTAAGATTAGCATGAGTTCCCGTTGTATTACCAACGAAATACGTAAAGTTAGTAGCGTCGATACCAGCAGAAAGATTATTCACACCAAGCAAAGTGTCGTAGGAATCAAGAACAGCCGTCGCTCCAGAACGTGCGCCAACAATAGTCAACCCAGTATGAAAAGCATTTACTCTGTTAGAGGTGCTTATAGTAGCTTTAGAAATATCAGTTTGAGATGGTATAATAGTAACGAAACTTGCAGAAGCGTTTCCAACTTGAACAGTTTCGTTTACCAAGAAAGTACCAACAACATTTGATACGTGGAAAGTAGAGTTGGCTCCCATACCAATAACATTGGCTGTTACGTTCGCGATGCTTCCATTAGAGCTTACGAATGTAACTTGCTCAAGAACGTTCCATGGAGAATAGATTACAGAATTACTTGTTACTTGTACATTGGATACTGTGATTACCTTATCAGAGATAAACACGTTTGAAGACAAATTGTATCCGAATCCACCATCAAGAAGCTTGAAGTTAACAACACCAGTCACAGCTGATACTTCAGTCACAACAGCCTTACCAGACACACCATTTTCAGAGATCAGTTCTACAATTTCACCGATAGAGAAATTGGCTCCACCGTCCACTACGTTTAGATCAGTAGTTGAACCGATGATAATTGGAACTGCAGAAATGTCTGTGTTAGATTGAAGACGAAGCTTTTCGCCAGTCTCGAATTCGTTTTTGATGTTTGAGATGAACAGAATGTCTACATATTTTGACTTGATCTGTCTCTTAACAATTCGGTCAACGAACGCTGTGGCTCCAGTAGAAACACCAACTACCGTCTTTCCAAGATAAGATGGGTTTAATGGATTGTCACTAATTTCAAGGTAAGTTGGGACAACCCAAGAGTTATCTGAAGACTTGAAAATATCTTTACCTGGATAGTAAAGTGTAATGTCTTCACCGTAAACTAAACGGAATAGCAAAGCAATAGAACGAGGAGATCCCTTAGTTCTGTAGAGATCAAGAATCTTCTTTACAACCAAACGCTTGTCGGTTACTGTGTCAAACTGAATACCTGCAAGATATGTGTTCTTGAAGTGAACAATGAAATCTTCAACTGTTTCGTCGATATCTGAATACTCAAGAATACGTCGATCGTGGTAAAGTGTTTGTCCATCAGAGAATTGCGTACCTGATTCCATCCATTCGTAGTATGCTTGAATGAATGCAATGAGTGTTGGTCCCTCATCCTTGTAGAATGAGGGGAACTGATTCTTAACTAAATTTGAAATATAGAGTTCGATATCACTCATTAAATTCTTACCGTATCAGAAGTAATGTAAATTTCATCTGTAGAAATTGAAAGGATTGTGTTCGTAACAGAAGCGAAGTCTTTGTTTCTTGGCTTTACGTAGATACGAATGCTATCACCAAAGTAAGAAGATACAACAAGATTGTTAAGTTGAATCACACCTGTGTCATAGTTTACTGTACCAATATTATATAGAGTTCTGTGCTCAGTACCCACAACAGTTACAAGACGAAGATTTCCTTGGCTGTCATCTTCAATTTCTACAGTCTTATTATCAAACACGAACTGAGAAGAAGTCACAGCGTGTTGCTGTCCTTGTTGGTGAGTAACTGGAATTGGAGGAATAGTGTTATCCAACTCTAGATTAAAGTTTACTGTGATGTTTTGACCAACACCTATCTTTGGTAGAATCTTCTTGAACGCGTCGGCTACTGTTTGGTTGCTTACGATGCTTTGATCTGTAGCATCGATGGCTTCTACTAGATTGCTGTAGTATAGTGTAGATTTGAAGTCGTCAAGATTGTTGAAATTGAACTCTTGAATCTTTGAAATTACAAGAGCAGTAATGTCGTTTGGACTTAGGCTGGTCTTGTTGATGTTATACTTCACGGTAGAAGTTACGCGAATGTACAGATATTCTGGAAGCACGAATACAGGAGTAATTGTCACACCTGTTCTTGGCTTGATGAAGTCTGTATATGCTTGAAGCTTTGAATCTGGAAGACCGTCGACGTTCTCAATAGCGAGTGAGATGAATACTTTACCATATTGTGGAGGAGTAAGTTGATCTCCTCCATAAACTGAAATCGCCTTGATTTCTGGGAAGTTGATCTTAAGTAGAGATTCGTAGTCTGTTACTGTTACAGCACGGTCTTGAGTAGCGAATGAAAGCGGAGCATAATATTGAATGCTCTCAGTAGTTTCATTAATCGCACCACCAATGGCTGCTTGGTTTACAGTAACTGTAATGTTTTGTTGACCATCAATTGGTCCGTCTGGTGAGAATACATTGATTCCGTTTGGCAATTCACCATTAGGAATGCGATATTCTGCAACAACAACAGCGCCGTCCGCTGGCTTGCGACCAACTGTGTTGTCTCCGAAATAGATTTGGTATTGACTGTTCTCAGTTCCTTGAAGGAAGAAAACAGGAGAAGTAGTCTTCAGGTCCAACAAAGTAGAAGAGAATTGATAAGGAATTACGTTCGCGCCGCTGTTTTCGATAGAAACAACTGAGACTGAAGTAGTGTCAACACGAGGACTTGAGATGACAAATTTTTGAGGCTCTTGAGAATAGTTTACAGCAAAGGTGTCAGAGTAGTAAGCACCTTCGTAAAGAAGAATGTTATTTGCGTAGAATGTGTTGTTTGCACCGACAGTAACAACAATGTTTTCATCCGTAACAAAAGTATAGTTGTTTGATCCATACTTACCAGTAAAGGATGTACCCTTTGGAATTGTAAGAATGGCTTTGTTTACGTTGTTTGACACGATCTTCAGATTTACATTGGCATAAGCTGAACGGAATGAACGAGGAAGATAATTCAGTTCCTTTGCTTTCAGAACTGCGGAATCTCTTTGTTGTGCCGTATCCAAGAACATTTCTGAACCAACCATGTTCAGATAGAAATTGTTCATGTATGTATTGTATGACAGCACATCAAGAATAACTGACATGTTGCTTCCTTCAAAGTCATAGTCCTTAAAGATACTTTGACTTCTCAGATATGTCTTTAGATTATTCTTGATATCAGCAAAATCTAACGAGGTTAGATTGATGTTCGGTGTGCTCATTTATCTCACTCTGTACAGGGTGGTTTGGAATGTAATCGGCTCAATGTTATTTATTATGTAAAATACGATTGTGATTACATAAGCTTGTTGATCAACGTAAGGTGTAACGACAACATCAACAAGCTTGGCTCTTGGCTCGTAGTTTTCAATTGTTTCAGTAATCGCTTGCTTGAGAGATACTTGAGTGAATGTGCTTACGTCTTCAAAAAGAAGATTGCGAATCTTAGATCCGATTCTTGGATTGAACAGACGCTCATACTTGTTCGTCATAATCAAATTTTTGATAGAACGCTTTACAGCATTAGCATTGATGTTTCGAGCAAGGTCATGTTTTTGTGGATGCGCGTCTAACCCAACAAGAACATCACTGTAAAATTCAGTGTCCTTGTTTACTTGAGTATAGTCGTTTTGATTGAACCTTGACATCTATTTCCTTACTGTGGCTGTCCTGTAGATCCGCCTTGTGGATCTGTGTGAGTGTGGTTGTCAAGAGAAATATTGTTACCAATAACATCACCGTCAGCAGTAAGCTTTCCATGAAGAGCAACGTCGCCTGTAATATCCCAGTCAGCAGCCTTGGCTTTAACATGACCATCTACTGTGATATTCACATTACCAAGAACATGAATTCTAACATCACCTTTGATGTAAACATCTTTGTCTTTAATGACGATCTCTACGTCATTGTCCATAACTTTCTTAACATAACGTCCATCTGTATTTATTTCAGTATACGTACCACTACGATGATATACGTGGAGTCTGTCATGAGAAGCTGTATCATCTACTTCGATTACGTGTCCAGCAAGAGTTTGCCAAACATGGTTGTATGGATATTTAGCTGCGTATGCAGATTTTGGTTCCGGACCATCAAGAGGCTTGTCAATAGTATTCGTCTCTCGGGCGAGCGCAGGAACGTCATTGTTTGCTTGATCTTTACCTGGAAGCTTCGCATAAGATCCCCAGATGATTGGCATTTGCTTTTCGTTGCCATCAAGGAACCAGCCAAATACAAGCGAGCCAACAAGCAACCCAGTTGGAGATCTGCCAACTTGTCTGAAACTTGCGGAAGTTGTTGGAAGTAGAGGTGTTGCCCAATGCAGATCATCCACACTGATCTTCGTTTCAGTGTGTTCATTTAATACTCGTAGCTTTACACGTCCAAGCATTTCTGGATCATTGATGTCTTCAACTTTACCAACGAACCAGCGAACGCCTTCTTTACCGATGTTCTTAGTAGTCATACTGATACTTTCTTTCTTCTAGCAGCAGCCATTTTCTCTTTATATGCAGGATCTGCCCAGCGCAATTTGAACGCTTCAGATTTCTTTCTCTTAGTTTCTTCAGACTCAGTACGACCTTTCAGAGATGAAGAAATTTTAAGTTTTTGTTCTTCAGAGATAACTTTACCCTTAGCTGCAAGACTCATCTTATTTTTTGTTACTTCCGATACAGACTTACTCTTCTGATATTTACTTATCTTTGCTTTAGCTTCTTCAGTCATAGACTTCCCAGTGTTTACTTCTCTTAATCTTTCCTTAACAGCGTCACTGTGAGTTCTACCTAAATTCCACTTTCCAAAATTTGGATCAGATTTATGTGAAGCAGAAATTCGTTCACCAACAGTTTTACTTAAATCTTTATCCGCAGACCAATGGTTAAATTCATGAATACGAAGATTATAATATCGTAGTTTCAACTCTTTTGGTTTAATCATACCCAACCAACGATTTTCTTCTTCTAGAAGATCTTTTTTGTTGGTAGTTACTCTCTTGATAATTTTTCTCTTAAAATCATTAGGTCTGTGTTTGTATCCTTGCTTCATCCAAGAAGAAGAACACACATATCCATCATCTTCTGTTCCCCAATGAGATCCAATATAAAATCTCTTATGCTTTTTGTCATACCAGAGATAAACAAATCCATACTTTTCCATAGTAGTAGTTCCTTAGAAGTTCGTTCCTACACCTATTTATAAAAGTATTCGTCTTAGATGTGTTCCTCATATTCACCCCTGATCAACTCCATAGAATTAGTATAGAGTCTTTGCTTATCAAGTACAATTGTATGTCTCAGTTTTGATACTAGATAGTTACCAGACACAAGTCTATTTTCCTTTGGTTCATCTGTTGTTCCTTTAATTTGTGGAACCTTGATCGTGATAACATCACCAGCAGTAATTTCAGAATCTCCGTAGGTATGGATTTGAAAGATATTCTGAATCAGTTTTTGAACAAATGCTTGTCTTGCGCCAAGAGTATCTGGAATGAATGTGTCAGGTAGATCTCCACGGTGTGGAACAAGCATAGTGTATCCTGAAGTTAGTCCATATTTGTTCTCAAAATAACTAGAGTTCAATCCAACTGCATTGTCCGAAGCAAATTTGAACTGGTCTTGCTTTTCAGCGTTGTTAAACTTGATCTCAGTCATCTCACCAGTAAAGATGTCAAACTTACGAACCATGTTATTTAATCCACCGAAAGACATCTTGCTGGCTGTATCAAATCCTGACACTGTTCTGAATCCAAGGATATTTCTGAAACGAACAGCACGAACATCAGTTTCTGGCTTAGAGTCGTACCAGAAAATTTTGTCTTTAATGTTGCTTTTACCTTGATCGAACAGGAATTCTACAGTACAGAAGTTGAACCCGCGCTTGTTCTCAAAGAAACAATAGCTTGATGAGATATACTTTGGGGATACACTTCTCTTTCGTACAAGATCCACAGCTTGGA
>TBL_comb47_HYPODRAFT_10000049_pt1 | contig 132566 bp, 137 predicted proteins | sample TroBogypolimnion_40_FD_10682 | JGI IMG/M metagenome (IMG submission 10682)
AAGTAGGAGTTTGTTGTGGCGCAGCCGTAGTCTGTGGTTGGGCAGGCGCCGTTGGTGTTCCAGTCGTAGGGTCTGCGGCCGGTTCAGTTGTAGCCTGTGAAATTGGAAGACTCGTCTTTGGTTGTGTGGCGGCCGCTGGAGTCGGTTCTTTCTTATCTCCGTCGCCTGCAACCGGCATAGCATTAGGTGTAGCTCCCGGCTTGGCATTAAATAAATTTGACTGCCCCCTCGTTGGGTCTTTTTCGAAATGGGTTCCACGTTTGATAGCATCCGCCTTATATTCTGGCGTAGGGAATGTCACTAAAATGCCTTTTGCATTAAATGCCTGTCTTTCAGGATATTTACCCTCTAAAATCTTATTAGAAAATGTACGTACAGTGTCCTCGTCCATTCCTTTTTTGGAAAGATAGTCACGAAGAGCTTCCATATGGACGGATTCTTCAATATTAAACATTCCATCGTTAACACGTTCGTCCAATGAAACATCGTTTACAATTTTATTAATCAGCTTTTTATTCATACTATTACTTATGTATAAATATTAAGAAAATCTCGAAAGTCAAGGATAGATTTGAATAAGTGACGCGTAAGAGCTTCCCATGTAAACTTTTATAGGGAATTTATTACCCATTTTCATTATATACATCAACATATCCAATGTCTCTTTTCCGTCGCCTTTATGAAAATCGAACAATAATGCATCGTAGGTGTACAATACCGCTTTAGTTTTCTTATCTCTTAAATATCGATTAACCATTTTTATGGCGCTCATAGATATCTCAGTCTCAGTAGCTTGGAGGATATAATTAAACAATTTGTTCGGATTTGCGTCCTTTAAGTGTTGATTGGTTATAATTCTGTTGAATACCGGAGTGTGGATGAAACCATTCCGTTTAAACGACTCCCAATAAAAATTTATAAACTCTTTAAGAATACTAAAATATTTTATATGTTCGTATTTCTCTTCTACGCCGCCGTATAACTGTCTCATTGTTATACTCTTAATTTCTTCCATATCATACTCTATGACGTTTCTATTAAAATACAGCTCGCCCAAATATTTATAAATGTCTTCTTCTATAGACATCTTAAAATTGACAAGATTACAAATAATTCTAGGGTGGAATGCTGAATAATCTATCATCACCATGACTCCATCGTCACCATATCTTGAAGAGAAACAATCTCGTACACCGTTATCTTTATTCAAAGCCGCGTAATTTACATTATCAAAGTGATTACTTGGGCGTCCTGTACTTGTGTGGATATTATATCGACTGTAAACTAATCCATTTGGTTGAATCTTTGCATCAAAATGTTTCTTAAAACATTCAGAATTGACATAAATTCCGTTTGATTCTAATTCTATGAGAGTATCAAGAATGGTTTCATTTTCCCGTTCATATCCGATGTGTAAAATACTAGTATCTGCTTCAAAGAATGTCTCGCACATTTTTTCAAATACTTCTTTGTGTTTTAATAACGGAATTGTTTTATTTAAATCTCCACAATCACGTTTAGTTCTATAGATGAATTTATGGGCGGTGGTTTCCAATGATTGTACATCAATCGTCTCATTTTTTTGAAGATGATTGAATAAATCAAAATCCAATAAGTTTAAATTTAAAGATGGATTTATTTTTAATAAATGTTTGAATGACTGTTTATTAAATACCCACGTCTTATTTTCACGGGAAATTAAGTCATCAATGAAAGTAGTTTTATCTACAATCGAAACCAAATCTGGATGATTAAAAGAAAAACAATACGTCTCTTTACTTCTGACGAGTTTTATAAAAACCAAAGAAACGTCCGTCGCACACGGATGTAAAAATTTGTCAGAAGGGATTGCCCACATTACTATTGGGACATACTTCGACGATTTTATAAAATTCTCATAACTGACATTCATCGTAGACAGTATAAGTGTCAATGACTAAAATGTCAATCCGTTTTAAATTGTGGAATTATCTGGCAACCAACCAGTCGGTTGGTCTTCATATGGACCCTTAACTCTAGTTTTAATATAACCTGTGAGTGGATGTAATTGCGCCCTTATGGTGGTTTCCCATGTTCCCGCCTCAAGAGTCTGATGTACATCTGTTATACGAAATATAATATTCCTATCACTATATGGTTCTGGTAGATTCTTTACAAGGAAATATTGGAACGTCCTTAATCCGCCGATTCCCTGTAAAGTTATTTCGAGTGTGATACCAGGTTGTACTGCGCAATATCTTGGATTATTATCATAATCAGAATCATTCAGTAATAATCTTAAAAGTTGTTGCCCACCGGCGCCACCCATGACCAATTTAACATACTCCTTCATATCAGGTTTAGACCCGTCCGGAGCAGATACTCCTTGTCTATTTGGATTCAATGCCATCTGCAATGTACCGTCGTCTCCCGCAGAATTAATTTTTTGAAATGTTCGTATTAAATCTTCCTGTTCTTGTAATGCGGTGGTTCTCCTATCTAATCCATTAGGGTCGCCTTGAGATTTATCTTCCGGAGTTCCTATTACAGAATCTCTAAATTTATAATCTAATAAATCGTTTTTATCAACGTATTGATATTTAGAATTCTTATTATTAGCTGACCCATAAATAGCTCTGGTGGCTTGTGCGTCTGACATAACAGGTCTAAATTTTAATGATTTTATAATACTATCGGCATCTGAATAATCGAATGAATACACTCTATCAGTCTGTTCATCCATTGCATATTTACTTATATACTTTTTATCGGTTATCGTTAATACTCCATCGACTTCTATAAGAACTAAATCCCAAAATCCATCTACCGCATCCATCAACACTTGTAATATTGCCTTATAAATGTCCGGATATGAGGCATTGGAATCGTCTTCGACGGCAGATTTAAATGCCGAAAATGAAATGTATATATTCGAAAGAAGTCCAGAATAATCTTTTTGAAGTTTATCACCACCTAGATTCCTAGAACTAACAGGTAACGGTTCATCAGAATTAAATTGAGATGGAAAACTAAATGAACTTAACAGTTGTGAGAAATTACCAACCGAAGTAATATCTGCATATCTATATCGATTGTAATTAATTATAGAATCTAAATCATCACGATAACATTTGCCTTGTTGATAACATATCGTTGATAATTTTTTATTTTGTAATGAACTTCCGATTGGTATAGGTCTTAATATTTGATATGAATAAGGTTCTTTTGGATTCCCCTCGCCTGTATTAATATTTTTAAGTGTGATATTATCAGTCGTACCTACACTACCATATAAAAATTTTGGAGCCTGATAATTTGGTACTAATACTCTCGAATCACAAGAAACTAAATTTGGGTGGCCGCCAATAATACTATTCTGAACATCTACTTCGAATGCCTTATTTCCATTTTTGGCTCCACTGGGTATTGCAGAAAAATGATTTAATATGGCTACTACCATACCCATGTTAATCCAAAAATTATTTGGGTCATTCTCTTGAATCTTTTGGTCAAAATCACCAGCCTTCGGAGTTCCGAAATTTTCTTTTTGTGTATACGCGTCCTTTGGTCTACCAGAAAATATACCAAATACGTGCGGTAATCTCATACCGATTTGGTCTGCAGCCAATTCTGGATTTCCGGTATTTGTGGATGGAGTCAATAATGGATTTAATATATCATACCAAATGTCTTGTTTTGGATTTGTTTTTACTAATTTGATTGTAGTCCCCGATACTACAGGAGAGTTAGTAACTAAATTCCTCAAATTCTGTATAGTCTGGTCTACATTTAAAAAATCTTTGAGGGACTTGAACGTACCATTTTTACTGGCATCATCCTTATTAACCACCGATAGTCCATAATCTTTAGCTATACCAGCATACAATCTATCCTTGGATGTGATTTCAGTAGTACATATAATTTTATTTCCTTCTATACTCCAATTGAAATTAGTAATAATACCATATACTACATCATAATTACCATTAGATTTTAAAATATTATTGGTATATAACGGATACGAATTATCCCACAGACTTCTCATCTGTCCTATATTACTTAAATCTACTAACGACTTTACGTTGTAATGATTCCAACCCCACTCGAGCATACAAGTTATACCAGGAACTAAAAAATATGGAGTCATGTATTGTAATTGTTTAAAAGAAAAACATACCCATTCTATTTGTACTCGTCGTATTAATTCCTTTTGTACGGTTACTTCCATCCTAGAAATCTCAGGAGAAGGAACGTGAATTGGGTAATTACTTCTCTCATCAACAGGAGCGGTCAAAGAATTTTCAATAATATGTGGGTCTCCTGGCGCACCATTTATAAATGTTCCTGGAGTATATCCTATTATTTGTTGTTTTGCGCCGCCAACATTTTTGGGCGGAGTGAACCCATAAGTATCATAAAATCCCTTACCACTATATAAGACAAATCTCTGTTTATCACATATAGGATTCCCATAATTATCGAGTTGAGTAGGAACCACAGGATGACCTGCGCTATTAGAACATAATCTAATCCAAGAAACCATTGGACCTCTATATGCATTAAAATCACCATCTTTACCCCATGTGACAGACGCATTACTTTTGAAATTAAAAGACCTATTTATTTTTCTTCGGTCTAATTCCCTTGTAATTTCTATAGGCACATTCGACGGCTGCCACGGACATATTGGAGCAGGCATTTTACAAAATCTCCTTTCCAGAAATTACATCACGAATTATGTTATGTTCCTCATCATACCTAATGAATACATTTGGATTAATTTTTTTAATAATTCGTTCCTCTCTAATCTTGTCTCTTTTTTTTATACCAATTCCATTATGTTTTGGTTCGTCGTATTCAAATACTACATTCTTTTCTTCATCATATCCATCTAAAGAATATCCAGAAACAACGACTTCTCCACCATTCATGGCATGTTTAAAATTATACCCATTTCTATTTCCAAATTCTTCAATAAATTTACAAGCCAGTGGATTATAATTATAATTAGTCCCAAATTTTTTTATTTGATTTAATTTAGCCGTCCTCAATTTTTCTCTAAATTCTTCTGTGAATTTATTTTTATTTTTTTCAGATGATTTTAATGCCCTGCTCATCATTTTTCTATATAAATTTGTTTTTTGAAATTTCCTATCAATTAATTTTGCGCTTTCTTTTGTTGCGCAACCTCTACATTTAGAATTATTAGTTTTAGACAGATTTAAACTCTGCCGACATGTATATTTTAATAATTTTCCACAAGAACATAATTTTTCAAATATACCATTATGTTTTCTATTTTTTATTCCACGACATTTATTACATTCAGTATTCTTTTTTGTAGATAATATCAATACACCTTTACAAGAATAATTTTGTTCACATCCACAATTAGGGCAATTTTTTGTCCACTTTCTTGTTCTGATATCCATATTATTAAGTGTTTAAACTATTAAACTGATTTATTATGGAATTTATATTTGTTGGTATCCTCAATTGTATTCCGGCTGGTACAGACAATCGACCTTTACCTAAACTGTTTGCCAATGCAATTACCCACCATAATGTAGGGTCGCCATAATACGTATACGCAAGAGTATCTAATTGACTGGTTTCATTTGATATAATAACCGCATCACTATCCTGTGGATTTATAACAGGATAACGAGTAGTCGTATATGTTCTCTTACCATCCCATCTTTTAATTACCGGCGTTGTATTATATCGTTTCATTTAAATGCAGTTGGATTATTTGTCACAGACCCTCCAAATGGTACTGTGAATGATGAGTCATTCCCAGCAGACGTCGGAACAGACGTTAATTGGAATGGAACAGTAGTTGTTGTATTTGCCACTGCCGGAGTAGTAATTTGAACTATCGAATCATTGGTGGCCGCCGTATTTTTTGTTTTCGGATTTGGTGTTCCTGGCTTATTCCATTCAACAAAGTTTTGATGTAATACGCTAGGAGCCGGTAGATATGACGTATATGGGTCATTAGACGTAACAAATCTATTAGCCACATCTAAATGCTCCCAATCGTCAACTCTAGGTTCATGTCCGAAATGAGAACCGCCAACGACGGCCCTTTCTTTTTCTAGTAAATTACACGTCACGGCTATCTCAGCCTCTCTTGGAAGTTGACCATAATTTTTACCCAAATTAGGCGACGTAATCATCCCATTTAAATAACTCCATCCCTGCTTTGCATTTTTTTCATTTAGAGTTTCCCAAGATGCGTCGTCAGGAATATTAACGTTGATAGAAGTAATAACCATAGGTTGATATTTATATAAATCACCAATGGTTAACATAAACATAGGAGGTACTATAAATCTATTAAATTTTTGATTTACATTTTGTCCCGTTGTGTAGTTGGACGGTTTAACCGCACTAGCCAAATAATTTATTTTCTTCCAAGAAGGCAATAATTCTTTTACACTATTAATTACCACATTAAATGTAAATGAAAGAGTTCTACTAAATCCATTATACGAATATATTTGGTCAGAACGTCCTATGAATCTTAATTCGTCCCAGAATGCTGTGTTACCTTCGGATATACCTTTAACAGTAGCCCTAAACGGTATATACTTTGAATTAACAACATCATAAAAATAAAATGCAATCAAATCATCGTTATATGGATTATATTCAGTCCAGTTATATTCAGTTAATATGGATTTGTCTGTAATCTGTTGGTTGTTTGGCAACACTCCTAATAAATTAATACCATCCGACTTAAATGTGGTAGCCATTCTTAAACTCGTTCCTCCCACAGATTTGAATGTCTCGTCAATCGATTTAGGTACTGTCTCATTAATTACACCAGGGGAACCATATTTGTATTCCTGTCTGGCGCTATTTGGTCCTGTATTTAGGTTTAAATCTTTGATTGTATTTATTCTATTATATCCCAATGCCGAACCTTCTGTCAATAGTCCTGATGGTAATAATCCTGACAATACCGCAGATGTTGCGTTGTATGTGTTACTACTTCCATTTATACCTCTTACGACACGGGATAACTGTCTATTCGTGGCTACAACCTGTTCATTTAACGGGTCAGCCAATTTTGTTGTATATTGTTTTGTAGGATTAATATAATCTGCAAAATTAATTAAAATGTCAGAATTTGTATATTGTTGATGGTTGGCGGGATATATGGAGTCATAATAAGCATTTCCATTTTCTGCCGTATTATATCCTACCGGCATGTTATTGCCCAAATTATCATTTATCGTTTTAGATGGAATGCTATCCATCGTCTGATATTGAAATAGTGGAAATATTATATTATTTATAGAAGACTGTGGTATTGGTCTTAGTTTCGTGAATACCCCTGGCATTTTTCCTGTATTAGAATCATTATACCAAGGTTGTAACCAATGTAAAGCTACTCTAATATTACCATCTTCACCAACATAATATTTATTTTTGGTATTATACATCATGTCTGCTGCCTGTTCATCCGCCCGATATGTTCCTGACGACTTAGGCGCCCCTCCAAAAAATGATTTAAATGATGCTCCAATAGATGATATTAATCCACTTATACCAAGACCACCAGAAGATTGTGATTTTGCCCACTTCGATTGTAATGTCATCAATGCGTTTGCCGCGTCCCCACCACGAATTAATCCCTTACCTTGGCCAGGGTTAATTGACGGAAGAGCGGCGCTGCCTACCGTACTGGCAGGGGTCTGGAATCCATTAGTTAGATTTATACCAACTGTAGATGTTATCGAATTAGCAAATCCCAATAGCCCGCCTTCTACATGTCTAATAGGTAAATCGCCCAAACCAAGAGTCAATGGTTGGACGCTAGCTAATAAAGGAGATAACGGATTATATATACGAGTTTCATCGAACGGTGCGCTTCTTTGGATTGCGGCTTGAGTTATTAAGAATTGAACGCCCCATGACGAAATTAAAAATTTTGAAACTCGTTTGACATCGTTGATGGAATCGGGTGTTATACCAACAATCGAGCCTAATGATTGTACGGAAGACGGTAAACTAGGGAACAGTCCCTTCTGGCCGCCGTTTATAGTAGTATATACGAATGGTTGTTTATCTGATAAAATTCCTCCTAAGAGGCCACCTTTATAAGTCGTATATGGACTAAATTTACTATACAGGTAATTACTATTATCGTTAAACAATAATTGTATTTTTCCAGGAGTATTGGGTAAATTTGGTGGAATGTTCAGTGGCATATAGTATAAGTATTATGTCAATTGGCCAGTGTAGGCTAATCTTCTGCCCACGGCGGAATCTAATTTTTGTGAATCTATGAATACATTCGATGTTATCATTCCAGCTTTTAAATCTGCCCTTAAAGAGTTTATAGCGTCCACAACCAAATCCATCTTTTTAGAAATCATATCATTAGATTCTGTTGTACCGACGTTCGTTGGAGTAGATTGTTTTGAATCCACGTCTACCTTAGATTTATCCATACTAACGTTAGTATTCGGTTGCGGCGTCGATTCTGCGGCAATATTACTACCACCAAAGAAATGTGATATAATAGGCAATCCTTTTATGAAATCCCATGCCTTTTGAAATGGAGATATCAATGCCTTAATCAACATAGACTCCACTGCCATTATACCATCAACTATCATTAATCCTAAAGTAGACGGAGAATTTCCTAAAAATAATCCTTTTAACCAATTCCATACATCAACAAATGGTTTTTTTAATGCATCATATATCATACCGCCAACCGCTTTAATTCCATCTCCAATTTTAAAAATTACTAACCAAATAGCCTGGGCCGCGTTTTGAACCCATTTAAATTTATTCAATAATGTACCAATACCAAATCCAGCAGCAAATGCCGCAATTATCCAACTTATAGGAGACATTACTACGGCCAATAGACCAGTTCCAATAGACGAAAATAAACCAACTAACCACGTTCCTATCGATGCAAATGCAGTAGTTATGCCTACAGGAATAGAATCTAAAAAAGTAACCCATACTAATTTTAATGTATTTAAAACTCCTATATTTCCAAATAACTTTTTAGCTAATATGGAAAATCCAGCAGTGTTCTCTGCTAAAATAGTCTTAGATTTTTTTAATATCATATCTAACCCAAATCCCAATCTAGTAGTTTCCTTAGAAGTAGCCATCATAATTAATTTATTTGCCAACCAAATCGAACCCAACAAAATACTAATATTTTTAATTGTATTCATATTTTTAGCAACGAATGTTAATATGGATGCAATCGTAGGAAAAACAGACGCTCCCAACTTAGCAAATATAGAACTCCATGCCGCGGCTATTGCGGCAGTAGCCTTTTGATTACTCATCGATTCTATTTCCTGTCTAGCCTTTTCCGCATAACTTTTAACTTCCGACTTTTGCATACCCATCATTAAATTGTATTGTGTTCTCTGTTGAGAAGTCATAGCCGCCAATATTTTAGAATGTTCTCTATCAGATTCCAACATACCAGCTATTTCACCGGCAGATTTGCCTAATGCTTTTGCAACTGCGTCTTGTTGGAATGGGTCTAACTGTTCAAAATTAGATTCTTTGGCCAATTTTAAAATCTCATTGTTCAATCCCTTTATGTCTCTATGGTATGCTAATTCACGAACTTTTTGTAAATTCATAGATTTACCTAATAAAACACTAGCCTCCATTTCACTTTTAACACTCTCAGTGAAATTCAATAAAGAACTAGATGATTTAACTGCTGATTGTAGACTCGTTCCCATTTCTTTAGCATTTATCGCGGCTTTTATTAATTCAAGTGGATTTTTTGATAAAAATTGATACGACTCCTTAGCCGAGGCCGCTACATCCTGCATTATTGAATCTAACGGAACTCCCGCGGCGGCCGACATACTCTGAGCTATCAACATCATGTCTCGGGAAGTATCCAAAGTTCCACCACTAATAATAGCAATCGATTTTAAAAATTGGGCCGACGATTTAGTCGTTATACCAAATTGAGCAGAAAATAGAGACATATCCTTGACCAATCCAGTAGTGTATGCCAATGAAGAGCCCGCTTCTTCTGATATAGATTTAAATGACTCGTATACGTCTTTGGCGGTAACTCCTAGAATAGTATATTGAATTGCAATATCTCTAGCCACTTTCTCTATTCCATCGGATTGGCTCCTCATAATCCCCATAGATTTACGAAAATCCGCAGCTGCTGAGTCTAATTGGTCGAATACGCTATAAATTTTTTTGAAAATGTATAATGCTACACTCAAAGCAATTAACTCAGGTTCCAATTTTAATAACTTGGTAATACTTTTTAGTCTCGAAAAAATACCACCAAAACTTTTATCCAAATCTTTCCACGCATCTTTTATATGTTGAGAATCCGACACTAACTCTTCTTGTATTTTCTGTTGTTTGAATAATTCTTGAACTTGTTTGGTCAATGCTTTCTTCATGTCTTCGCTCGACGTTTTTGAATTGCCCATTATATTTGCAATTTCAGTATGTATTCCTTTAATTTTTATAGAGGTATCTAACGATGACTGTTCGCTAGCATTTTTTCCCTTCATACTTTTAAGAATTTCAATTTCAACATTATTAATTGACTGAAAAAGATTAAGTCCCGCTCTAGTCATCGTGTTGAGAGATTCCATTTCTTTGCCTATATCTCTTATTAAAGATAAATCGGACGCCAATTCTTTATTGTTTATAGTGGATTCTGCCATACTGAATATAAATAGTCAAAAATAATAAGTTTTTGTATTATTTTCTAACTAAAGGTTGTCTAGCCACAGTATTTGATTTCGGAGAACTCTGATTATCTTGTTTCTTGGACTGTTCATTCTCCTTTTCTCTCTGTTCAATCAACATTCTTAAATAGAAATATCGCAGAGATATAGGTAGACTGTAAGCCTCGTCGTGGGTGAAACCGCCCTGACTGTTATAAATCAGATGGAAGATTTCTTGATGGATTCTAACCTTGTCCTCACCTGTCAAGGTCAGGCCATAGAAAGGATGCACCAATAGGTACATCAATTCTCCTTTCAAGTTCGCATTCGGAACATTTAAATTCAAATGTCATATCGACATCAGGATTGTGTTCTTTCATATGTTTTCTTAATGCCAAACTGTCTTTGGCGGAGAGTTTTTCTTCTACGAATTTTCTAATGGTAAGTTTATCAGGATTGTTATCAATCGACATTAATAGATATTTCAGACGAGTAGTTAACTCTCCTGTGTTTTCTTTGTTGATTTTCTTGATTTGAGCCAATTCAGCATCAATGGATTGTTCATCTAATTGATTCAACAATTTGTATGTGACTACCACGCCGGAGTTCGGAAGTCTGAATGAGAATGAATTCTGTCCCGGTGTGTGATTATCGAAATCGAATGGTTTATATGTCAACCCACCTAAATTAATATTGACTTTAGATTGAGAGGAACAACCAGGACATGTAATGGATACTGGGTAATCATTACCGTATGAGAATCGTCTAATACCTATGAATATAGCATTCTTGTCAGGAATCAAGATATCTTCAATTCTAATAGATTTATCTACAATCAAAGATTCCATCAACTTATCCAATACCTTACCACGTTTGATAAGTTCTTGATTTGCAAGTAAATCTTCTTCACGTGCGCTCATTTCTTTCAATTCTATCTCACCGGACGAAAGCGGATGCCCAATAGGGTAAAATACTCCCTTAGTCGGTAGTGGGATGATGTTGGTTGGGTATTTAGATTCCATTTTATGTGAAACGTCGGATTGTTGTTTTAATGCAAATTCCGGAACATTTACCGGACGCCTAATCGGGATTGTTTGATTGTCAGCCATAACTATTTTATCTTTCATGAGAATACATAGATACTTGTTTAAATTTTTAGAGAATTAATCTCTATCAAAAAACATTTCTAATGCAAATTTCTCCTCATCAGTAAGTCCATAAGGAACCAAATTCCCACCAGACCTCTTAACCGGAGACTCACTAGTCGATTGAGTATATATACTATCGTGGAGAGTTCTAACACTTCTTTTAATCTTTACGTATTCTATCGGTTTAACGACAGGATTTACCTTCATTAGATTTGATTTTGGTTGTGGCATATACTTTTTTATAAAATATACACCACCGACAATACAAACCAACTCAGATAAAATACCAAATATAACTAATAAAATCAAAAACATTATCCCATTGGGGTTGGTGGTACAGGAGCCGACAACTGTTTATTTACAGAATCCAAAGCATCTCTATCTTGTTTCTTTTGAATTGAATCGTAATTTTTAACAGTAGTCGAATAACTGTCACGTTGTTGTTTATTCTGTTTAGATTTTGCTTCTAATTCTTTTTTCTGCGCAACTAAATCTTGTCTTTGTTTAGCAACATCAGATTTTTGTTGTGCGGGCGATTTTGTCACATCCGTAGAAGTCGACATACTCGTCATATTATCACTGGAATCAGGCGTATTAATGTCGGTAGAATAATCTTCATCCATTAATTCTTTCAAAATACCATAAACAATTTCTTGTAATTTTCTATTTGGATTGTATATCTTAGATTGCGCTTCTGGTTCTTTTTGATGAGTGGCAGGCTGAGGCTGAGTCACATCCATACCACGTCTAGACGAAGATGGCGTTGGTGGTTCATCGCCGGTACTAATCAACTGTCTAGCATTTCTGAATTTGAATGACATCAGTTGATATAATCCAACATCAAACCAACCAAAGACCCATCTAAAGAATTTCTTCTTCTGATTGTCCGTATATTTGTCGGAACCTAATACATTTCTTATATTAGTCGTTGATATAGGGTTGCCTTCGATTTTTGTGTCGTCTACTATGACAATGTAAGAATGTTCTTCTAAAGGTCTTAATGCGTGTTCGTTCCCCTTATAAGGTTGAAAATATGATGGTTTACCCTCCGTATTTAACCACACATCTTTATGTGGTTCTTCGTGTTGTAAATTTTGTTTGGCAAATGTAAAATCGACATCATCCGGGTCTTCCTCTTCAGGCGATTCTCCTTCTACGGAATGTCTAGCCAATTCTTCGTAGATTTCTTTTATTTCTTTTTTACTACCAGCCGACATACCATCGGACTTGCCATCAGATTTGCCTTTTCTTTTTGAAAAAAGTGAAGCATCTTTTGGATTTAAAGATATTAAAGCTGCGGTGTGTTTTGCAGAAAATTTATGGAAAATTTCCTCAGGTCTCCATTTGTCAACATTCTCAGCATCATCGGTCGGTAAGGATGTTACTTTAACTATATGACTTGCAGGAACTCCATGTCTGACCCAGATTTGTTCCTTGTCACCAAAATTCAATGGAGCTTCCGGAATAGGTTCTCTATCAGTGGTTACTACGAATACCTCATCTCCACCAATCATGGCTTTGAATCTCTTATAAACTTCGTAATGAGACCTGGCGGCTGGTTGAAAATTGCCTGGATAAATTCCTATTTTTTTCATTTTTTATTAGTTTCCTTTGAGTCTCTTTCCGCTCTTATATATTGCCAAACCGAGTTGAATTTTGCGTTTTCATTGTTTTCCACTTCGATTATATGTCTGTCCGTTCTGTCATCTAAATCTTTAATCAATTGTACACAACGTCTTTCTACGTCTTGAGTATCGGATGACGCCTGTAGTCTAATAGATGATACTTCGGCTTGATGTTGTTTATCCGCATGCCAAGATTGTAACATGGGAACTACGGAACTTACCAACAATGCGATTATACCAGTCAACCCATGTTCTATTACGGTATGTTTACTACCTTCATAAGTTCTACGAAATGCTCGTATGACAAATCCCTCTACAGGCTCGGGAGTTGGTTTTGATTTTTTCTTCATATTAATAAATATCAAAAGGATTTTGTTTCTTCGCCGTGACGAAGAGATTTCCATGCTCTGTGTAAAGCTTCGGCTGCATCATTTTTGGTCTTGAACGGTTTCTTTGGGTCTTGTTTATAAGCTCTATCACCGTTAGGCCCTTTCACAAGACCGACGAGATACCCATTTTCTTGAGATACTATTACTCCCAAAAGAATACTTCCATAATATACGTCCGTTGGAACTCCAAATCCATCACCACGTTTTAAATATGTGTAATCATCGAATCTATATTGTTCGTTTAGTTTGTCGTTTAATCTGGGGTCATTTAATTCATCACGAACACACGTATTACTTCTGGGGTCGGTTACCACATTATTAGAATATCCTAAATCTTCACTTACGGGTCTATTAATTTGTTCCAGTCTTCGTTTAATCTCAGTTTGAAACATGATATAATCTTGGGTAGCTTGTTTACGCATACCCCAATCGTCGTCTGATGGTTTTACCGATTTAATAGTTCTGGCCGCCTTGTTTCTTAGGGCCTTTAAATTATCCAATGTCATCATTTTTAACTTAGGATTCCATTGTGTGTCAAATGAACGTCTACCAGGAAGCTTGGAGTTGATATCACTTTGAGATACTTCCTTTATAATCTCTCTTATCAATTTTTTTAACGTAGACTTATTCATATACACATATAAATATCAAGTAAAATTTAATGATGGGTGTTATTTTAACTATATGCCACATAATAACAATCTCCTTACCATGATGTACACAGTAAGGAGAATTGTCAAATTGCGATTAAGGTTATATAATCAGTACTGGAGTATGGCGTAGTCGTAAGAAACGGTTATATTGACACTCAATGGGTCCCCCGTGTTCGTCCAGTCAACCGATTGGAAATCAGCAGCAGTAACGAATGCACCTATAAGCGTCCACTCTTCTACCTTATCACCGACTGGGCCTAATACGTTTAGAGTAATATTTTTCTTATAGAAATCCATATATCCATCACGACCGGTCACAGATTCGTGTGATAGACGAACCCATTCCATCACAGCTTGTGCGCCAGAAGGAACGATTGCGTCATAAAGTTCCATTGCCACAGGTTCCCAAATAGACTTACCTTTGTAATATCTCTGGAGATTGATGTGGTCAAGAGCTTTACGTTCTTGTGTTAATTTTGGTCTATCCGTCTTTCTTAATAGAAAAGAAGGGATACCGTCAATATACAAAATGAATCGGTTTTGAACTTTTGGTTCAAAAGCGGTCCAGAATATTTCATTTGAGTTTAGTAGGTCTGCCATAAATTTCCTTATTTATAATTGTTGTTATTTTACCCATTACTATAATAAGTATTAAAAAAATTATTTTTATTTACTTTACTATCAATCTTTTGTAATTATGTTGACAGTATATGAACCAAAAGAAATAAATATGGGAAGACCAAGAAAAAATCCACTAACAGTTGATAAAATATGTCCTACATGCGGTAAGTCATTTAATGTTTTTTATAGAAAAAATAAACAGATATTTTGTTCCAAGACGTGCGCACAACACAATCCATCGGTATTGGAAAAAATGAAAAATAGTCAACAAAAAAAGTGGGATGAAAAATATGATGGATTACATCCAATGAAAATAAAATCAACCGTTGAAAATTTCAAAAAATCTTTATTTAAAAATAATGGAAATGATTATTTTACAAATTATCTAGTTAAAAAAACAAAAGAAACAAAATTGGAAAAATATGGAGATGAAAATTATAATAATAAAGAAAAATTAAAACAAACTTGTTTGGAAAAATATGGCGTTGATAATTTTGTAAAAACCGAAGAATATAAAGAAAAATCAAAACAAACGTGTTTGAAAAAATATAATGTTGAGTATCCATCACAATGCAATTCATATAAAGAAAAATTTAAAAATACCGTTTATGAACGATTTTTACAAACAGGAAGGTTTGATAATTTTACCCCATTATTTGATATAAAAACTTACACTGGAGTTTTAAGTGGACAAAGATATAAATTTAAATGTGACAGATGTGATGAAACTATAGAATGTAGTCTTGATGATGGAAAATTTCCTATATGTTTTACGTGTGATAAAAATTGTTCTTCTTTTTATCAAAAAGAAATATATGACTTTTTAAGAAATGAATTAGGAAATGATACGATTATTCTTACAAACGAAAGAACTATCATATATCCAAAAGAGTTGGATATTTTTATACCATCATTAAATTTGGCTATAGAATTCAATGGGACGTTTTGGCATAGTGAGATAAGTGGAAATAAAAATAAGGTATATCATTTAAATAAAACAAAATCTTGTATATTCAAAGGAATAAAACTAATTCACATCTTTCAATTTGAGTGGGACACCAAAAAAGAAATTATAAAATCCATATTAAAAAATATAATTAAAAAAACACCAAATAAAATTTATGCAAGAGAATGTGAAGTGAGAGATATTACTCTTCAATGTTCCATTGATTTTTTAGAAAAGAATCATTTACAGGGAAAAGACAAAAGTAGTATTAAATTAGGGTTGTATCATAAAAATGAATTAGTATCCGTTATGACATTTTGTAAATCTCGATTTGACAAAAAATGTGAATATGAAATGTCTAGATATTGTAACAATTTAAACACTTCTATAATAGGCGGTGGAAACAAATTATTTTCACATTTTATAAATTCATACAGACCAAATTCTATGGTGAGTTATAGTGATAGGAGATATTTCAATGGAAATATATATCGACAATTGGGGTTTACATTTGTAGATAATACTTCGCCATCTTATTTTTATTTAAAAGAATATAAAATCGTATTCAATAGAATAAATTTTCAAAAACACAAATTAAAAAAGGTATTGTCTAATTTCGATGATAAATTATCGGAGTGGGAAAATATGAAAATTAATGGATTTGATAGAATATGGGATTGTGGTCATTCAAAATGGGTGATAAAATTCAATTATCCAACCAAGGGTTTAAAAAACAATTCACTATCTTTAGATTCCATTAAAGACATCAATTCTTCCAATGACTCGTCAATTTTATGAGCGTCCATACGATTGTCATCATCGTCATTACTATCATCGTCATCGCTGCCTGAGAAATCATCAGAATAATCTTTTTGTCTATAATAATCCATCTTTACATGTTTTGGATATTTTATATTAACATTCTTTTCTAACCAATAATCCACGCTTTCTTTTTCTTCTTCGTTTGGTCCATCAAATGTGGCCCACCAATATACCGTGTTTGTACTTCTTTTATATCTCCATAGTAACGACTCCGTTCCAAATCCCCATCTCTGTTCCGGAGGTAAGGTTCTACTCCATCGTTCGTGGGTCATATCTTCCGAATCTACACTAGTTCCTATTACTTTAAAATTTTCTCTATTTACGAATCCAAGAAATAGATTAGATTTTTTATCCATTAATTCATCGATTCTATGTCCTGAAAAATCTAGGGTGTGAGTTTGTCTTGGATTTTTGATGTTGTATTTTTCTTTAAGATATTCTGCCACCGCAAATCGTTGTTGTTCAGGAGCATCTTCATACCAGTATATTGTATTGTTTTTCGACTTATATCGCCATTGTATCAAATTACCCCAATTTCCATCGTTAAATTGTGGATTGTGTTTCATAACAAGGTCATGAGTCACATTACCAAGCCCAACCAAATCTTTTTCAGAAATAATTTCTAAATCATTATTAATCCAACCAACTACCAAATAATCTTTATTAATATTCTCATCAACGCTATGACCGTGAGTATAATATTTTCCTGATAAAATATGTTTTGGATTTTTAACCCCGTATTTTTTATTAATGTGATGGTCAACCAATTCCTTTGATTCTTCACTTCCCATGCCGGCGCCCCAAGTATCCCAGTAAACCGTATTTTTTATGGAATTATATCTCCATCTCAAATCTCCGGCTCTATATCCAATTAAATCTCTGTGACCTAGATTGTTATTATAATCCTTCATGGAGAATATATCACCGTCTTTATTTATCGAACCGACTAAAGTGAATGGTTTTTTATCTTTATGTTTTGCAAACATTTTTATCAAATCTTCAACCGAATGGTCATTTTCATTTAATGGATTTGTATCCGTAGAAGGTTGCATATTACCATGTTCAGGCAAACTAACCTGTTTATCGTAGACATCGTTAATGGTTTTTTTAATTTGTTCTAAAACTCCAGTCTTTCTCAACGCTTTAAAAACCAAATTCTCGGTACAAAATTCTCCACCTTTAGCTAAACCTGTGTCACGGTAGTTTCTTATAGACTTCATCAACTCTTTCAACTTTTCTATATCACTAGTTTCTACAAGTTTCTTAGCTTTTTGTTGTATCGTTTGGAATTTCTTTCTTATTTTATCACTATCAAAATCTATTTTTTCATGAGTGGGTTCTTGTAACCATTTACCATCGAATAAAGAATAAATTGCGGCTCCCTCTCGGGACAACTGAGCATTACTATTTGGTTCTCTGATGTCTTGAATGTATACTTCTACAGGATGACCTTTCATCTCTATGTCGTGTTCGGTATTCCACTTAAATCCCAACGAATCCATGAACTTTCTAGCGTAGTCTTCATTAATTTTCTCTTCGGCAATGTCTATGACGAGATGTAAATCTATATCACTAGTCGGCGTCCAATTGTAATTGGCTGATGAACCTATGAATAATATATCATGAAGTTCGCCGTCCAATTCCGTAGAGTTATAAAAATCCTCGGCAATTTTTAACAATGAATCCCTAACCTCAGATTTGATGGTTTTATCCTCATTCCAAATATTAGGGTCTAACGTCTTATTGTAGATTCTAAGTTTCACTTATTTTCCAAGTCGATTCATTTCATCCGCATGTTTAACCATCACATTACGAGTATCATTAGCATCATTCAAATCATCGGCGTAATAAGTCTTACCTTCGTCTCGTTTACCGTTGGTCATCCACTTAACAACCCACTCTCCTGTGGATGTATCCTTCACTGGCTTCGATATGACGTGTTTATTTGGTCGACTGACCATCTTGGATAAAGAACTATGAACTTTGAATGGGTCTTGTAATACGCCTTCACGAGTTTCATCTCCTTCTGCGTCATTTTTACTACCATACCACATTTCACTTACGAGTTCTTTTATTATACCTTTTAATTCTCTTTTAGAAACGTTTTCTTCAAACTTGACTCTCCATCTTTCTCCGGGAATATGTTTTGGGTCTTTCTTCATGTCTTTATCGTAGACATATCCGACGCCTTCTTGAAAAGGAACATCATCTTCCGGTGTCGTAGGATTGGATTTCTTTGGTTCCAAATCTTCTGGCCCCATAACCGAAACGTTATAATCTCCGTGACCGGCTTTGTATGCCTTTTGCGCTTCCTCAGCAGCTTCATCGCGGGTATTGGCAACATGATGAATTGATATATCATTACCAAGACACGCATCTGTGGATTTACAGAAAGTAGGAACTTCCACCAACACAACATATTTACCACTCTTAGCTAATCGTTTGGCTTTTTCAGTCGCATTGCGTCTTGGAGTCGTGGCTTGTGAATGGGCAAATGCTCTTTGAGAATCGTTTGAATATCCATCAGAATCATCATGTTGTCCTGCCGATTGATTTTCTTTGAATCCTTGTGGTGTCTGGGCTTGAGAATTTGAAGTTCTGATGAATTCCTTGATTCCACCGTCGAAATTGTTCTGTATGCCCGTTAATAACGTTTGTACGTCAATGCCGTCTACATCAGACTCTTCATCTATATCATCCCACTGACATTCCTTGACCCACTCACGCATCTGTTTAATTAGGTCTGGATGTTCAGAGGCAAATCTAGAACTTGGAGATTCCGTGTCACCCACAGTCTTATCTGCGACTTGAAGTTCTTCTTTTACAATCTCTTTAATGATTGCCGCTATATGTGATAATTTCGTCATACGTATTTTTTTAGTTGATTAATCGTACCTGTAGCCGAAACGTGTAGGATTCCTATACCGCCTTTTTTAATCCATTCCTGTATTACTACTGGTGTATCGTCTATAATTATATCGCCGGGCCTCGAATAATGACGTTTTCTGTGTTTATTCTCTACCAAGATGATATCAGATTCTCGCAAACTTGGAAGGTTGTGTCGCAACCAAGCAGTCTTTCCCTGTGCGGTCTGATTATTCCCTTTGTCAGATTTACCCAACGCACTTAATATTTTAACTTTTAAAAAATTGTTGGTTATGAAATTCCACATTTCTTTACTACCGGACATCCAAGGCAACTCTGAAAAGAACTTAGATTTACCATACTCGTTGATTGCATTCCACAATTCTTCTTCGGAAATTGTATCAGGCGACGTTCCCGTTATATTATAGACTCCTTGGTCAAAATCCGCTAGAACTCCGTCCATATCTACGTAAACGATGCTATTATAGGTTGCCATATCAGTATAAATAGTAAAATCAAATTAAAATAAAGATTTCATTTATTTATAAGTTGACAGGGGATTTATTATACATACTCTGGTATTACCAATTAATAACCAGTGAAGCTAAGTTGTAGATGTACCTTTAAAGTACCTTAAATTGAAGTAGTAGTAAATTTTTAATAGTGTACTAAGTGTACCTAGTAGTAAGATTAAAGTTTTGTAATTTTTAAGTAGGAAAAGGCGAGAATTTTTTCTTCAATGTCTGAAACGTAGTCACTGTATTCTATGGAGTCAATTTCAGACCAGGCGCTGGAACTTTCTGGCTGGCCATAATCTGGGCCCGCTAATACATGCTCTATATTGTTATCATCGTAAGGTACGAATACAGAGTTATCATTTGATTCATCACGTCTCACGACTAATAAATAGTTTTACTAATTAACGAAATTCAGTAAACGACTTAAATAAAAATTATTTTATTTTCGATTTATCGAAAAGTTGCCCAAAATTCTTTGAAGCTAGGAATTGTCCCAGTGTAAGTTTTTATATCATGACCTTCTGGCCAATAAACTAATTGAGATGAATCTATATCCATAGAATGTACTCTCAAATCCTTTGATGGTAAATTACCTTGAATGATAGCTCTGAATTTGCCGCGTGCGTAAGAATCTGCGAAATCCCTATCAAATGTTACGAAATCCCCAGGTTTAATTTTATGAGTCGGTGAATTGGTACCTCTCCAAACCCTAACTACTTCAGGGAATCCTTCAGTTTTCCAACCAGCATAGTGTTGAACAAAAAGCCGTTCAGTAGTATTTTCGTTTGGCTGTTTTAAATCTGCCAACCTTGGAAATTTTTCAACCCAATCTTTACCATAGGCGGTTTCACCCATGGCGTGTCTGTAGAGACGTTCAAATGCCGTCTGAGCCTCTTCATCCGATATGTTAGTATTCGTATCATGTCCCGCAAATAGATTTGAATTAAAGAGTTCTTTCTTAGCTGCTTCAAATGTCTTTTTACGTTTCACTACATTTTTTAATAAAAAGAGCGGGTCGGATGTGTTAATTTTATTAACCAGACGTGCGTATTTTTTCTGTTCTAGATTTTCTAAAGTTGGTTTTATATCCTCTTCAAAAAATTTCTCTTCTGCTTCACCGTCATTTGGATACAATTCTTTAGCCATACGTGTTCTCATTCTTGTCAAATAATCATTACTATCCATCCAGAGTGAGAATTGATACGGGCTGAATTTGTCATCGTCTTCCATTACTCTCCACACGTTAGATATAAAAAATCTGGCTACCTTTTCATGATTACGGTCGATGGATTCATTTAGTGACTGCGACATGTCTTCCGGATTATAAATGTGTTCAACTCCCTTGAAATGACCCTCCCCTCCTGGAAGAAATTCTACTATCTTACGATGTTGTCTACCGTGTTCCACCAAAGCTCTTATTTGTTTTGGTGTCAATCGTTGACGAGGTTGTCCATTTACGTAATAATACTGAAACGCATCTCTCACTCCACGAACCCAACCTCTGTTAAATAATAAAGACTCCGTTTCGGTGGTAGATGACATCGGATAATTTATACTACTCAATTCTTCTTTTTTTATTTTTCCTTTTGATATTAAATCTCTTACGATTTCTTTGGCGGTAATTTCATGTGAATACGAAACATCCACCATCGTACCATCTGTTGAAATCCAATGACTATATGAATTACTATTCTCAAGTAATCTATATGCGGATTCATTGATAACATCGTTAATCAGAGAATTTAACTGTTCTTTCGGTATCATACGTATATAAATACGATTTACTTAATTGAATGTTTAAAATGTTTGTTAGTGTTTTCCCATATTATTTCAACGTCATAACCATCGGTTTTAAAAGATTGTATTCTTTCTTCATCTCTTTTCCATATTTCACTAGCATTCATATGAACGTATTTATGATAATAGTTAGAAGGATATATTGATGGATTACAATGCCAAAAATCACCAAAACATTCGACGATTTTCTTTTTAGATGGAATGTATATGTCAACAGATTTTTGAACGTCGGATAAATATTCTTCTAATTTAGCATCGGGGTATTCTTTAAGTATTTTTTGATATTCACGTTTTTGAAATTTAGAAATTTGTTTTCCGTTAGTTTTATTCTTTTTTAAATGAAATATGTTAGGAACTCCATATCGTCCCATACAAGTGTGTTTATTTTTTTCTACATTTACATAATTTTCATTTCCATATCTTTTTAACTTAGTTAGTTTAGATTTTTCAATATTAACATAATTTTCATCGCCGTGATTTTTTAATTTAGTTTGTTTAACTATATCGCCGAAATTTGGTAATTGAGATGGGTGGTCAACACCATATTTCTTAATCATAGCAAGTTTAAAATTTTTATTTCTTTTTTTATTTACCTCTGGACTAAAATTTAATCTTAATAAACAGTTATTAGAACAAGTCGTCTTTTCTCTATTTTTATATATTCTAAACTCACCATTGCAGATTACACATTTTCTTATTTCATTTGCTTTATCAGATTTTTCTTTGCTTCTACATTTATAAGAACAATATATTCTTGGATATCCTTTCCAGTATCCATCAAATTGTGTTTTTTCTTTACAAACTTTACAATATCCAACAGATTCCTTACCGTTAATATAAACATATAATTTTTCCGAAAATCTATTAAAGTTGAATGTTTTATTGATTTCATCAAAAGTTTCTTTATGATGTCTTTTAAGTTGTATCGCAAAATTATCTTTATTATTTAAACAAAATTGTTTTATTTCTTCCTTATTCATATGGTAAAATTTATTTGTAACCTACAAAGATAACTATAACGTTACAAAAGAAAAACTCAACTTATTTTAGTAAGTTGAGTTTATCGTGTAAGTCGCTGATTATATGTTATTAAACGCAGCTCCAGTCGGGAGTATATTGAAATCGAGCACAATAAACTCCGCCGTGCGGGTAGGTTTTAGGTAGATTTGACCGTACAATATGTTCTGGTCGATAACATCTGCCGTGTTATTGGTTTCGTCCATTTTCACATAGAAAGCGTACAAACCACTTCTCTGTTGAACCGATTCCAAATAAGGATTGACTATGCTCAAGAACTTGTTTCTTGTAGCGGCAACATTTTGTTCGAACACCAAGAACTTACTGGTTGATGCGAAGAATTTCTTGATATTAATCATCATTCTACGAACATTGATTCTGTTCAAAGCGCCGTCTGCGTTTTGAAGTGTCTTCTGACCCCAAACGACTACTCCCTGTCCTGGGAAGGCTGCGATAGGATTGACCTTTCCTTCGTATAGAACGTCACGTTCTTCGTGAGTAGTTCTGTCAGTCACTTGCGTTGCGATTGGAATACCACCACGGTTGAAACCTGCTGGGGCAAACCACTCTGCGGCCACATTATCATTCGAGGCGAATACTGCTGGTAACACTACCGATGGCGGTACAGTTACGATTTTATTATTATTCGTGTCAAGAATCTTGACCCAAGGGTAATATGCTGCGGCATAGTTTGTATCGTATTCTGCGGCATAAGAAGTAACTTGGTCAATTTGACCAGTCGCTGGATTACCACTATCAACATACAAATCCATGATATAGAATACATCACCACGAGCTTCACACATATCAACAATTAAGTTGGTAACATATGGGTGTTCTTGATGGATAATTCCAGGAGCCACAATCAGATTAATATCATATTCATCAGCATTTCCAAGGGCGGAAATAGCTTGATTATATGCGATTGAACCTGCGGAGGATACCGTCGTACAATCTAATCCTTGTGTATTACCTGCGATGATGTCGCCGCCAACGTTGATTGACGTAGCTGGGCTCTGACCATCAAATCCGCCTTGGAATCCGAGAACGAAACTTCTCATTTTTACGTAAGTGGTTTCATTAACCGGGTCATACACGGCCGGAACGATGTTACTTCCTGATAGGAATGAACCAGTTCCAACTCCGTACAATTCATAATCATCATCCAAAGCGAACGTACAATTTCTTCCTACGCTGTTATAAGTTCCACCATTAGAATTGAACGATGGGATTGGAGCCAAATATTGAGTATTATCACCAGCCGCACCGACTCCGGTTGTGGTCTGAGGATACAAGGAGAACAATTCAGCATCAGCTCCCGTAGGTGCGTCGTTGAACGTAATACCGGATGGATATTTTCCAGGAGCCAATCCGTAGACTGATGCCTTTGTATATTTCATCGTAGGAGTCCAAGCTCCCATCGAACCATTAGTAGGAACAATGAATGCTTCGAATCCGTATGGAACTGCGGTTATTGGGTAATTGTTCGTAGTCATTACAACACGAATATTTTTACTATTATTACCGAAATTTCCATATTGAACAACTTTACCGGCAAAGGTAATATAATTGTATCCATCGCCAATTACTCTAGCTATGAAGTTAGCGGAATTTGGGTCTAGATTCAAATTGTTATACTGTTCAACGATTACTGGACGTTTGTCTGTGTCGCTGAATTTACGTAGAATCAATGAGAAGGAACCATAATCACTACCAGCGACTGTTCCTGCCAATTTAACGTTACTGATTTCAACTTTGAATTCGGTATTGGTATATGTTCCGTCAGCTAATGTGGCAATTTGAAATAATTCATATCTCGTTGCCGAACCACTTGCCTGCCAAGGGGCGATTTTCTGAGAAACAATCCAAGGTGTATTTGCATTGGTTATTGCGAACGTACTATCACCTTCGGTTAAATTGGTTGAATAGGCATCCGTAAAGTTCATAGGTTGTCCTGTGATTGAACCTGATGGGAGTGCGCTACCAACAATTAACCATTGAGTTTTCTCCGATACCACTTCTGAGATGGCATCTTCGTAAATCACATAAGTATATGCTGCTTCGATTTTCTGACCGGCTACTTGAGTTGCCGGATTACCAGCGGTAGGAGAATTTCCAAACACATTGGTAATGTAATGGGAATTACTGCTATCCAATGAGAATTGGTAAACTCCGTATGGATTTGAGCTATTACTATTTTTGAGAGTTAAGCTGAAATCTGTTGGGATGTCACTTACTCCACCTTCGGACGACCAACTTGTGATTGGATTAGTCAAAGAAAGAGTAGAACCATTGAATCCTGGGGCAATCAAATTCTGAACACCACCAGCCATAGTATCGGCCAACACTGTCAATAATCTGTAATCTGCTCCGGATTGAGTTACCCAAGCCCCGTTTGGTAGAATACATGGATTGAACGATGCGGTTCCTGCTGCAGTGAATCCGGTATATTTACCGAACGAACCACTCAACACACCTGCTAATTGAATAACTGGGAATCCACAAACTCCTAGATTTACATTCATAGATGCGCTAATCAAGTATAAGGTTTGGAATTGAGTAGCTGCGCCTGGAAAACTAACAGGAATAGGCCCAACGACAGAGGCTGAGAATGTACCATTAGCTATTGATGCTGAGAATTGTGATTGTGATACACTCGAACTTGCGATTAATTGAGCGGCATATCCTAAAGATATTGTCTTACCAGAATACAAGATACTACCACTAGTCGAAGTTGGTGATAATAACGAATCATCTGCTGCTACATTGTTGAACGTAACTGTTGTAGACGCTGATGAAATTGTCATCACCTTATTTGTGAATGAAATACTTTCGCTATATTGATTGGATATACTTCCAGAGAAATACACATAAGAACTTCCGCTATTCAACGCACCGGCAGAATTGGTTCTATTGTATTGACCTTTAATAGCCCAAACTCCAAATGGATATTGTTGTTCGTATCCAGTAAGACCACCAACACGACACACGGTTACTAATCCGCTCTCGGCTAGGTATTGACCTGCGGTGTACGGGCCGTAGAATACTCCGTCTGGTACACCAAAACTATTTTGTAGCGTATTCACATCTCTGAACGTGGTCGGTGAGAAAGCAGGCCCTTTTGCAAAGGGAGCTACCACTACACCGCCGATGTCAGCGATACCATTCGCGACTCCAGATAAATCGTTCTCTCTTGTGAAAACTCCTGGAGACACAATTCTTCTGTCCGGACTAAATGTTCCACCTTCTTGTATTGGCATGGCGTATATTCCTTTTTATCTATTGTTATCTGTTTGTTTATTTTTGAAAATTGAGATTCTCATAATTTAACTAAATATAAATAGAATCAAAATTTTGTAAAAGATAATGAATTATAAAATTATTAATGATTGGAAACGCCATTTGAGTGACGTGTTTCATTACTTTTTACTATCAACAATAAACATACCGGCCTTCAAATCTAACGTACCTTCGCCGTATTTCTTTAACAAAACCTCAATAAGTTGTCTTTCTTCTTCTTGTAAACTAATCCAATCTCCCTCACATGTAATTTCTTGGTCTGATAACTGTTTCAACGCCTTTGTTGCCTGTAATTTCTGTAGAGTCAATTGACCCAACTGAAAAATCTTTTGTTGAAACTTGTCTTGTAGGGTTCGAACTTCTGAGAGTTCGCCGTCAGTCATTTGTATTTGTTCATTCATAACTTTATATATTAATACCGATTACTATAGATTTTTTTTATTATGCCATACTCCAGATACTTGAACCATTGTCCAATCGTTTCCAAGCGGTTCCATTATAACCATAAAAGTGACTATCAGTTGAATTAAAGTATATTTGTCCGGCTGCCGGTGATGCTGGCGCACTTAAATAATTTACAACTATCGAAGCTGTACCGTTCGCTCCTGACCCGCCGCCGCCTGGCGGCGGATATTGTGAATAAAACGAAGCCGATGTGTCAGCATTTAAATAACCATTAGAATCGATGTAAATTATTAAATCCGAACCAGATATATGAGTCTCGCCGTAATAAGTATTAGTGTCATCTCGTTGCAATATAACGACATCTTTTATATTAGGATTTGTATTGATAATGGCCATTTATTAACCTTGTGATTACTTAATAACTATGGGTTAGCATCAATATCCGTATAGTTGTATCGTTGAAAATACAATAGTTCCAAACGTAGAGTTCTGTGCGGTTATTCTATAATATTGATATGCCGTTGAATTTGTTAATGGTATTGTTAAACTTGTATTGTTAATTCCATTAAAAATAGTATTCCAATTAACTCCATCTAAGGAACCTGCAATTATAAAATTAGTAGGTGTTGCGCCGTCGTTAGACCGTTGGAACATAGTAATTGTTCTAAGTAACGGAAATTGGAGTTGTATCCAATTTGGACCAGATACATATCCCGGCGTCCAATATGTAGATAAGTTAGAGTCAAATGCGTAATAAGCAGTTCCCGAATTTAAATTGGCCGACGCAACATATCCATTGGGGGTAGTATTGTCGGTCATCGTAGGAATCAATGCGATTGACGGTGTGTTTTTATAATAAAACAATGATGGTTGTAATGTTGGAATAGAAATCATAAATTAATATCCATATGTTTGTACACTTCCAACCCCCCAAGTTTGGTATCCAACTCCACTAATTGCGACTCGTAAATATTTAGTTGGTGTTGGCGTTATACTAGCAGTGATGGTTAATGTACTCGACCCTGGCATGGAATATGTATTCACAGTTGTCCATGTAGTTCCGTTTGATGATATTTGATATAATATCGTGGAACCGAATACCGAACCGTTCAAAATTTTCGCAGTCACATAATTTATAGTATATGATGTACCTCCCCAATAATATTGTACGTAACAATTTGGTTGATTAACCCCGTTATCCCAAAAATCGGACGGATTTCCATCAAATGCTCTCCACGCTTCATGTGTTACTTGGTCTGTATTTGCGCTTGCAACACCAGACGGCAATGTGTAGTTGGTCATCACCGGTATTAGAGATGAAGATATCGTACCAACGACGTTATAATAAAACAATGATGGTTGTAATATTGGGACAGAAATCATGACATATCACCTTGTAACAAATAGTTTCCACTATCAATTTGAACCAATGAAATTACGGAGTATTGACCGTATGAACATGATAACCCCGCCCGATTTCTGATGTTAACACCACTACCAACAACTTTAATTTGGTTGACTCCGGAACTTGATTGATACATGCTACATGCAAATCCTTGTGGCAATGTAGATGGAACGGTTAATGTCACCTGTGAACCATTGTTCACAATCAACAATCTTCCATTTTCAGTTGCCGATAATGACACCGATGCATTTATGGTTTCAGTATAAGACCCCGTTAAGATAAATCCTTGGGAATATACCGACGCAGTTCCAATCATAGATGCTGCAACCGATGCGTATGATGCGGTTATTGTGTATGAGGACGCTGATGCGTATGAGGCAGTCACAGCATATGACGATGATAATGAGTATGACGAACTTCCCATCAATGATGCTGTCACGCTTGATGCTGATATTGATGTGAACTGAGATTGTCCAGTCGCTTGATTGTATGATAAATCTGTGGTATCAATGTAATCTGGTTGATTGCCCGAGCCCGTTACAACAAGGAAGTAATACTTTCCTCCACCAGATATTGCGGCAACGCTAGAACTTAATGATGTTGACGAACTAACAGCATTCAACGCATACGATGCGGTTGTTGAATAACTTGATGAGGTTACTGTTCCACGAACGTTACTTGCAGTAATGTAGGATGAGGTCTGTGATAGAGTTACATACGATGCAGTTGACGCCAACGATGCCGTGAATACGTGACCCAAATGATACAAACTTCCCGAGAAATTAATATCTCCATTTACATCTAATGTGTATGACGGTGTAATGGTATTTATACCAATGAATCCTATGGAAACGCCGGAAGTTCCACCTTTTAAGAATATAGTCGCCGGTATTGCCGGTAGTGGTGACGTATCACTGATTGTCGCTCGTATTGTGATATCGCCGCCAGTTGCATCTCCTCCACCACTTATTAAAGTAACCGCTCCACCATTATATTGAGTTGGTTGATGTAATGTTAACCTTGCCTCAGTGGCCTGATATGGGATGTTGTTACCCGAAAACCCACCCAAAATCAAATCTGATAAACTGGAAACTACGTTATTTGTTAACGTTATTGCATAGTCAGTTCCCGTTGTTATTCCACTATAGAGTTGATATCCATTTGCAAATGCGGATACGAATTGACTTGGTAATGTATCACTTAATACTATACCATCATCCAATGAAACTACCATTGATTGAATATTTGCATTTTGTGCGCCACCTCCACCAATTGCAAATGCTCGGTTGGCAGTTGTAGTTGCACCTGCTCCAATTGCAAAACTCATATCACCACCCGTCACAGCGTCTTCTCCAAACGCAAATGAACTGACGCCAGTACACGATGCCCCGAATCCGGCTGCAAAACTCCAATTAGAACCAGATACAATACGTGCATCTTGAATTAATGCAACTGCATTGTTAGCATATGAATATGCCCCTAATCCACTCATTAAGTTTCCACTAAATTTTCCATCACCAATGACATCTAATGCGTATTGTGGAGTTGAGTTGTTAATGCCAACATTACCACCATTAATCACCGATTGAGATGCGAAAATATTTAAATTACTTCCTGTATCAAAATATAGTTCACCTCCAACAGTCAACGTTGTTGGTGTTGTAACCATTGGGTAAATATTTACATACGGATTTCCAGATATATCATCAAACGCAGTTGCAGTCTTTCCGATGTTAAATGATGTAAACGGTGTATCTATATAATCGTTCCCAAATACCCCAACCCAAGGGTCTTGTGCAATTACAATTCGATATCCAGAAGCATTAGGAGTGGCGTCCCAAAGTGCCTCCATGTAAAATGCATTGTTGGAATTATCTACCGTTCCGTTGAATATGAGAGGATTTACCGAATATACTCTATTGTTTGTGTTGTCGTAAGTACCACCCTCAGTATTCCAATATGCGTATACATTAAATTGATATGTATATGTGTTAGCATAATACATTCCGGTGGTGTATTGAAAATGTAATGTTGGGTCGGATGTTGTTACATCTGCAATAGCATAATTCGTAATATTATTAAAATCGAGTTTACCTCTGGGAGATAATGTATTAATGCCAGTATTTCCAACTGGCGCAATATTTACATTTGCATTTGGCGTAATCGTTACGTTACTCCATGCTCCAAGTGTTAAATCGCCTGTACTATTACCAATAGTATTATTGACATCCAATGAGAAAAATTGTGGTGTAATTTGGTTAATACCGACCATTTGGTTATTTCCGATTACTATCGTATTCGGAGTCACTGGTATAATATTATGACCGAATGATGATGCGGTGATGCTTGGTGATATCGCTATGTAAGTATATCCCCCAATACCAGCATTGAAAAACATGTTTGCATTGCCATCATCCAATTGGATATAATTCTTGTTACTATATGCGCTGTTACCAATAGAATCGTTAATATCAATTGTATATGCGGGTGTTGGTATATTCACTCCAACTGAATTGTTTAATATTATATTACCATTACTTGATAAAATATTTACATCATTGTTAGAATATAGAAACAATCCACCATATGCAAATAGGCGACCATCTAATCCATCATTAAAAATATCAAACGCAAGACTAGACGAGTGGTTTAAGATATGAAGAATATTCTGGTCAACTACGTTTGGTATGTTAAAACTATCAAATGTGAAGAAATCATTCAACGATTGACTAATTTGTAAATGTCCCACCAATAGACTACTTGCCGTCACAAAGTTGGCGTCAACATTGTTATAAACCGTTCCGTCTATGCCTATTGCGGGAACATACGAAGAACTTATAGAATTACTAGCCGTTCCATGTGTGTTCACGTAATGTGTTATATCATCGGCGGAATAATTTTCCGATGTGAATATACTACCGCTAGTCTTTGATATCTCAAATAAATCGGTATTTATTATCGGTGACGACAAACTGGTCAATTGTGAAATCTTTTTACTCATATACAATACATATTAAAAATTAATTCTCAAATATCCTAATATTCCCATCTTCACATAGGAATATATCTCCATCTTCTAACAATACAATATTCTCGATAGGCGGTGGTGGAATACGTATTGGTGGTGGATTTGGAGAATTCAATAGATTACCAACGACTTCCGGCGGCGGAAGTATGACCACATCCTTTTGTAAATTTGGATAATTTTGATTACGCCACTTCTCGGTGTTAGGGTCTAACGATTCCATATTGAAATCTGTAGCCACTATTTCTTGTCCAATTATAATCTTTTTTGGAGTAAACCACTTATTATTCGTAGGTCTATTTCCTGAGAGAGTATGAACCACATCAGGTAGTAGATATCCATTGACTTTCAAATCAAATTCTACCTTCACCATTCTATCTTGTTCAACTTGTAATTCTACCGCATGGGAAAATGATTCCACATTAGTTCTAAATCTTAATCCTCTGGCTTCGCCCCAATAATCTCCGGTGTTATAATTGAACTTCTCAACCAATTCGTTCATTTGTGAAATATATTCAGTCCAAATGATAAAATGATATGTAAATATCATGTGTTTAGGCATGAGAATATCATATACCTCATTCACAGGAACATTTTGGCCTACCAAAATATTAAACTTAGTATATCTATTTTTAACCGAATTCCTCTGCATCACAGGATAGGTCAAATAACGATTAAACATCGCCATTGACGTATCTCTTTCGGATGTGGTTCTTTCGAGAATTATAGCAGGCAATATCAATTTTCCATTATAATCACGAATAACTCCGTCTTTTTGTATAGATTTCCACTTTTCAGGAGAGCCAAAATAGAAAGGAACTTTGACTCTACTACCCTCATCGGTAACGGTCATCTGAAAAGCTTCTAGCTGTTTCATTATAGCGCCATCGATATCAGTCAGTGTGAAGTTTACATCTTTTTGATTGTCAGTGTCCCGTCTCGTCTGATGCGCACGATTTATCTCAATCTTCTTTTCGGTCAGATTGGAAGATTCCTGTACCACCGCCTGACTAAAATCAGTAGATACATTTCCGATATTTGGTACCGGATTTTTGACGTCACCTTTCCAGGCCATATTATGTTTGTCTCTTTACAAGACCCAATTTACTTAGTCTTGCGTAATGGGTATTAACTATTATACTCCAAGATTTATCTGCTTGACCACCTAGAAATTGTTCTTGAACCGTATTATCAATTTCATGGTAACGTTGATTAAATTCAACAATATCACCAACTTCTGGATAAATGTTAATAAGTTGTAAGTTGGCTTCTCTGAATTTAAATACCACCGCCTGATTTCTGTCTGGACCAAATTGGTCATAAGATGTATCAATATCAGCTCGGTCAATCAAACAAGTACATTCAACTCCAGGATAAAATACCTTACCTGTCTTCGAATCGGATTCTCCGTAGATATTAGTCGCCGTTTGGTCAGCGCATATTTTATAAATAAAAACTTGCGTCTGAATAATATCACCCATAAGCTCAGCATTTATACTGGCTATGAGTCTCATATCCCTTGGACTAAAATATCTACCTAAAGTTCCCATATTATTTCTTCTGCCCGTGCATTTTAATTAGTTCGTTGCCTAATTCGGCAACCTTGTTTGGAAACCAATTACTTCTAACTCCAGATGGGCGGCCTGCGCCATTATCAGTAGCTAATTTGACTAATTCTTCGCCTATTTGCATCTCAGTTCGTTCTTCCGGATTACTCATATCAGTCTCATCATGTTCCTTTTTAAGAGGAAGGGTGTTAGCAGAATCTTTTACAAATTTAGCATCTTCTTCATTGTCTTTATACCCAAATTCTTCGGCTAATATTCGAGCTTCTTGTAATGCAGTTCTCTTGGCGGTACTAACATCTTTGATATAACCCATACCAACTGCCTCGACGTGGCTATAAGAAATCTTATCACCGGCATTCATGAAAACCTTTTTAAGTCCTGATGCAATGAGCGACTCATTCACGTCTTTACTTTCTTTCAACAATCTAAAATTGTTGCCGCCTCTATTTTCAAATAATTTTGTTTTCATATATTATCTATCGGAATCACCGTAATCAGGTTCTATTTTACCTATGGAATCCATGATTTGTGATTCTATTTTTTCACCATTGATTTTAATGTAATTGTTTACTGCTTGTTTAATCGACTCGAATTGTTCAGGAGAAAGTTTTTTAAAGTCGATTTTAGTTGGCTTTCCTTTTTCATGATGAATGTCAACCGAGACAAAATCCCAGTCGATAATATTCAAATCTGCGCCGACGGCGGGTGATGAATATTCCGGTGGGCCGCCCATTCCTGAGGCAGATTCTCCGGGATGTCCTTCATAATCAATATTTATGGTCGCCTCAATCATATCAGTATCAGTCGATAAACCAGGAATAATCAAACCCTCCAATTCGATTGGATAATTTTCATGTGTTCCCGTACTGGTATGTGATTTTTTATTAAAAAGTTCTTTTAACACCGTTTTAATTAACGGTTTCAGTTCTGATTTTTTCATATTAATAGATTCATTTAAACCAGGCTTCCACTTATCTTGTGGTTTAAAGTATTGGTTTTGAGCATTTGATGCTACCGAACGGATGTATTCCCACATTCTAGGGTCACACAAATCTTCCGCTCGTTTGGTTTTGTTAATGATATCTAAAAGTATTTTTATGTAGTCGGTTGTTGGTTTCATATTATCCTATGTATATAAATAACGGGACTCTTTTCAAAGTCTCCTGCATTTGTTCTGATTGTAGAGCTTGATTTTCCATTTGTGATTTTTGACTGGATGCATCTAATGTCTCTCTTAATTGAGTCACTAAATCCGTCTTTTCCTGTTGGGCTTCATTTCTTAATTCGGCGCCATCCATAGTAACATCTCCACCTGGAATTGGAAGAGATTGATATTTTTGACGAATTGAACCCAATAATTCCTTACAAATCGCTAAAAAGTATTTACGAACCCATTGTTTACCAACGGAATTGATGGTATTATATGTGACATTATTATATGGAATGTTAGATGCATCTGCAACGTAACTTCCCGTATAACCTGGGGTACTACTGGCCAAAGACCCACTTAATCTGTCATTTTTCAACATATAATTGAAATATACCTTGAATGAGTAGGTTGGAATTGGAAACAATTTTAATTTATTATTAACCAATTCAAATGAATATGCGGATTTACGAACCATGTCGTTAAATTGAATAGCTTGACCTCGGAGTAAATCTTCAAAGATTGGAGTCATTAAAAATTGAACTGCTGGTGAATATGCGCCGAATCCCATTTCATTCATCACATTTGAATAACTCATACCGGTCATGGAAAACGGGTCATAAATACGGGCGAATGCTGGAGGCATATCATGAAAAATCCTCATTACCTCAATACGGTTACAGTCTTCAAATTGATTTGCCCAAAGTTCTTGTAAATCATAGGTTTGTTGTAATGGTTGAGCTACCACGAATCCCTTTTTCCAACTAGCGTAACCACCCACCCCAACCTCAGTTCCATATCCCTTAGCCAATTCAATTATATAAGCCAATGGAGTCCCCGTTACCGCTCTTCCTGTTAGATTACCTAAATCCGATACTTTTTGTCCTTGGAATACTTGTAAGTAGTTACGTATGTTCCATTGATTGACTTGGGCAGAATACTCGTTCACAGATTCTTCGAACGCTGCATAAAAGTTAACATCTAACATTTCTATATCAATTACCGGATATCCGAGTCTATATGCGGCCCATATGGCTGCGTTTTTTGCGTCTGCTTGAAATATAGCATCATCATCATAGAATCCGAATGGCGTTCTACCGACCACGGAAGACCCACTACCAGGCCATCTAACTCGGTCTTGGTCGACCAAGGTCGTAGGATTTGTTATAGGTTGTGTGATGTCGCTCATAAATTTAATAGGTATCTATTCGAATAAATATAGAATCCGAGCTCTTTACGACTATTTATTCCATATGATTAAACTAGGAAAACTTCTAAAAGAGATTATGGACGCAGTTCCGGCGACACCACAACAAAATGTTCAACCGGCTGTGACGAGTAATTTGTCGCCAGAATTTGTAAATTATATTAAATTTGTAGAAAATGGTCAAAAAGTTGGATTTGACCGAAATAAGAAATTGTGGTTTCCTCACAAATCATATGAAGGTGGATTGCCGACAATTGGATACGGACATAAAGTAAAAGATAATAATCAATTAACGGCTTTCAAAAAAGGTATAACTGATGATGCTGTGACACGACTTTTAACAAATGATTTGGCCGAAGCTAATAAAAAGGTTCACGAATATATCAAAAATAAATATAAAGTCAATCTAACTTTAACTCAGCGTCAGAATGAGATGTTGACTGATTTCGCTTTTAATTTAGGAAGTCTTGAGAAGTTTCCAAAATTTGTAGATGCGTTATTAAGAAATAATAATGAAGTCGTTAAGAAGGAATATAAACGATTCTCCAATGGAAAAGAATTGACAGGAAGAAATACTGCATTTTACAATAGATTCTTGAAATAAGAATTGATATTTTTTAACTTGTGTAGTATAATAACAGTATGATTGGAATAATTTATAAAATAACCAATGTGTTGAATAATAAAATTTATATTGGTATAACCGCCAAGTCTTTAAATAAAAGACGGCAACAACACATTCAATGGAGTAAACATAAAAAGAGATTATATGTTATTCATAAGGCCATTAACAAATATGGGACGGATAATTTTCTATTTGAATCAATAGATAATTTTAATGGAAATGATGATGGTTGTCAAAAAGAAATAAAGTATATTTCTTTATATAATTCATTTATTCCTAATGGATATAATATGACTTTGGGTGGTGAAGGTGTATTGGGTCACGTTCATCCGCACTCCAAAGAAACAAAAAATAAAATTTCATCAACTATGATGGGAATTAAAAAGAGCGAAGAAACAAAGAAAAATATGATATTGGCCCAAAAAGAAAGAAAAACGTGGTTTAAATATAATCACTCTGATGATATTAAGAAAATAATATCTGAAAAAATGAAGCAGATTCCTCACAAAAAGATGTCAGAAGAAACTAAATCTAAATTGAGGATAATTAATTTAGGAAAAAAACAGTCAATCGAAACCATTGAAAAGAGAAGATTATCTTTTATAAATAGAAGAAAAAAGTTATGAAAAGTTTTTTAAAAACTCTTATATTTGAAGAAATTAAAGAAAAGACAGCATTATCATATTTGGAAGAGCTGGTTAAATCCGGCCCATTTAAAGGGAGAGTATTTCTTGCCGGAGGCGCCGTGAGAGATATGGAAATGGGCCTCACACCCAAAGATTTAGATGTAGTAGTTACCGGTGATATTAATTCAGGAATGGAATTTGCCGTATGGGCAACAAAAACAATGGGGAATTATAAAGAAGGTTCAAATCCAGTTTTATTTCCTACATATGGAACTGCGAAATTTACTCTAATAGGAATAACATACAAAGGTGTAGATTTGTCTGATATGGACATAGAATCTGTAGCCACTAGAAAAGAAAAATATACACATGGAAGTAGAAAACCAACAGTGACCGGAGGCGAATTAAAAGATGACGTCGACCGCCGAGATTTTACTGTGAACAGTCTTTTGAAAGATTTATCGTCAGGAGAAGTTTTAGATTTGACTGGATTAGGTAAAGCCGATATCAAGGCTGGTATCGTAAGAACCCCATTGAATCCTGATACAATTTTCACAGACGACCCACTTCGTATGTTGAGGGCTATACGATTTACAGTCAAATACGAATGGAAACTTCCGATGTTTATGTTGAGAAGTTTGAAAAAAAATGCCGCCCAACTTAAAAACATTTCACAAGAAAGAGTTCGAGATGAATTAAATAAAATGTTGGTCACCGGACATCCGGATAAGGCAATTAAGATGTTAAAGGTGACGGGATTACTTCCATTTGTAATTCCTGAATTAATTCCTGCGGTAAAGATGTTACAAAATAAACATCACAAGGCTGATGTATTTCAACATACATTAGACGTATTAAGTAAAACTCAACCGATACTGGTTCAGAGATTAATGGGATTATTTCACGATATTGGTAAGACCGTTACTAAAACCGTTGACCCTGATACTGGCGGTGTTCATTTCTATGGTCATGAAATGGCTGGAGAAAATATGGTTGAAACTGTAATGTCTAGATTAAAATACCCAAAGGAATTAATTGATGCTGTAAAATTAGGCGTTCGTAATCACATGCGTCTAAAACAAGCAGGAGATACCGGCGTCAAGATGAAAGATTCAACATTGTTAAAGTTTCGTAAAGAAATGGGAGAACAACTGGAGAATATATTAAATTTGATGCATGCAGACAACATCGCACATTCCGAGGCATCTTCAATGCCAAATCAAATTGCCGGCGTAAGACAGAGATTAGAGAAATTAAAAGATGTTCCTGTTAAACCTATCAAGCCAATATCAGGTTCGGATTTACAACAATTGGGATTGAAGCCAGGACCAATATTTACAGAAATTATGAATGCGGTTACCGATGCTTGGTATGAGAATCCTGGCCTAAGTAAAGAAGAGGCTTTAGAAATTGCCAAGAAGATAGCCAAATTATGATTAAATTATCGACGTTAATTTTAGAATCCAAACAAGGTATAGTCAATCTTGGTTATCCTGAAATTATTGCGTCGATACTATATGAGAAATTCGGTAATTTGGCGACTCTTATGGCGAAGTGGTATAGAGAATTTAAAACGTCAAAAATTGATAAAAATTGGTTTCGAGATGTTCATTATAGAACGTCTAATCATATAGGGTTATTTGATATGGTAAATATGTATTATTACACAGATACTCCTGAACATTATTTTAAAGAACGAAAACGTCTTGGTCTTGATGTTGGAGATTATACTGTGGATGATATATCTCCTGAATATTTGAGAAAACAAAAAATATTGTGGAAAAATGAAATCACGCAGGATTTTTTAGCATCTAATTTTTTCACGCGTGATACTTTAATAACCGATATTATTAATAAAAGTCTTAAAGATATTGCCCCATATAAACATTTGACATTTTGGCAAGCCATTCTTAAATATGACGAACGTCGAATCTTTAAAGATAAGGTTCCATTAAAAGTCTATGATGATGGGTATAAGTGGATAAATGTCGGTTCTAAATGTCATTTGATGGGACACTATATGTCCAACTGTGGAAGTTCAGGCTTAATGAGTGGTGATAAAGATAGAACGTTATTAGGATTATTTGACGTAAATAATAAACCACATGTCATCGTAACATATTCACCAAATGAGAAACGAATCAGTGGAGATGAGGGGCCAGGATATTCAGAAGTTAAATCCAAATATCATGATTACGTTTTGGATTTAGCCAAATTATTAGGAGCTAATTTTGATATAGGCAAATCAAAATCAAAATCATTATCATTGAAATATAGATTAAAAGATAAAGGAAGTAATCTTAAAAGATTAGACCCGTATTGTACGTCGTTCGATGAATATTTCCGATTTAATATGGGTTCCGACGTATATTACACCAATTGTTATGAGGTTATATCATTGGAAGATATGAAAAAAATAAGAGATGCAATAAAAGAGAAAAAAATTAAATTTACACATCATCCTAAGAACATAATTGAAGCGGCGTTCGATTCCTATAATAAACCAGCCACCCAATCTATAGGTGTAAAATATCTAAGTTTCTACGATTTACTAAATAAATAAAGTATGATTAAATTAAAAAACATATTGTTTGAAGGTCATTATCCTGTCGTCGTTGGTATTATAACGATGGATGGACAAATCAAATCTATGGAGACGGATAGGACGCATGGGGATTTAAATTTTAAACGTGGAATATGTTGGAGATATAATCCAAGTAAGAAAACTACGTATTGGCATGGAGATGAAAGTGAACATGATGAGGCCGATGAAATTAATGTCGATTCACATTTACAGAAAAAATATGGATACACAGTAAATAGAAATATTACTTTAGGTGGTAGTGAGTCTATGGATAATATGGAATTATATGGAAAACACCACAACGACGCGCATGGAGTTTATAGATTAAATGAATCGCACGAAGATACTCCAATTCAAAAAGAATCCGAATCTCTCAGACGACAATTAGAACAAAAATACCCACAACTGGAAGATTTATTTTTTTATGTTTCTTGGAATAATGTTCTTAATATTTCAGCATTACGAGTGAAGTCGGAATTTAGAGGTACCGGAATCGGTACATCAGTAATGGGAGAAATAATAAAATTTGCAGATAAACATAAATTACCAATCGTTTTATCACCCGGACCGGAACGAGGAAAAAAAGAGAAATTGGATAGATTCTATAAAAAATTAGGATTTGTAACCAACAAAGGAAGAAACCGAGATTATAGATTATCGTCGGCATTTGGTAAAACTATGTATAGAAGACCCATGAACGAAGGTTTTGAACTGCCATCTGACACCGATACTAAGTCTGAAATTTTGTCTAGATTTATAGCATCATTTTTCTTAAATTATTTTAAAACCAAGATATCCAACACTAAAACAAAATCCGACCAATCGATTGTAAAATACAACATGTATTATAGATTGGCAAAACAATATAGAGAAGCTGGTAAACATCTATTCAAAGTAACCAAGGATAATTCTAAAACGTATTGGGGTAAGGCCGATTATAAACTTACATCAAAAGATGAAAGTATGCCTAATGTTATTGTAAAAATGTATGATGGTAATACCACCGACGTACAAGGATATGTCGATGATACCGATATGACCAATATAAAGAATATTTACATTGTGGTATTTAAATCTAAATTCATTAACACGTTTAATAAAGCTACGGAAGAATTAACTGATACCATCAAACATGAAGTAAGGCATTGGGTTCAATTTAAAACTCAAACAGGATTACCAAAAGAAAAAATCTTGAATAGAGATACTGACGTTTTGGGAAATTATTTACATGACATTTCACCAAAGGATATGCCCGGATTAAAATACAAAGCGGGTAGAGAACAACACCATATGAGAGATATTGAATTTAAAACCAATGTTCATACATATGCGTTTTATATAAAACAATATCTTAATAAGAATGTAGAAAAGAATATGTGGGCTAGGAGATTTAAGAGTATTGTAAATGGAGTTCCTGCCTATACCGGACTTGAACGCATGGATTTTATAATCGATAATCTCGGTAGTATGAAAAAGAAAGATGATACTAGATGGAAACAATTTGTTAAAGAACTTTATAAACTTATATTTTTATGATAAATCTAAAAGAGATGTTAATTGAAAGACAGGTAAACCAATCTGAACGACTTGGATGTTTAATGGCAATGGTCGATGAATCCACCACCAAAACACTAATGGAATTCAGTAGGAAGTTAATAACGGATGATGATTTATATCATAAAATCGACGATAATGGTGAGGATGAATTTGGTAGAGAAGATGAATGTCATATAACTATACGTTATGGATTCACTAAAGATTTAAATGAATTGGATGTTAGACAATTATTGAAAGGTCATAAAGAATGTTTGGTAGAAATAACCGGACTAGATATTTTTGACACAAATCCAGAATACGATGTGGTGAAATTTAATATTGATTCTCCGGTTTTAACTCAACTGAACACGATATCAGGAATTTATCCGAACAAAACTAATTTTCCAGATTATCATCCACATCTTACGTTGGCTTATGTCAAAAAGGGAACATTTCCACACAAGAAAAAATTACAAATGGAAATACCGATAACATCCGTATGTTATTCGCCCATATCAGGAGCCAAGAGTTATTTCACATTAGATATGGAGTCGGTAAGTGAGACGGTTGAATCTCCAAAAATTGATGCTAAAATTGAAGAATTGGAATTAGAGTGGGATAGACTAGATTCTATTGGTACGGGAGTTAAGAGACAACACGACATAACTCAAGAGATTGCACGACTTAAAAAAATAAAAGAACCAAGAGAAAAATTAGACCCCAATTCACCAAAAGTAAAAGATATGTGGGCATCATTACACAATCAAATAAAATGATATCTTGTAGGAAAAGATACGACTAACATAATATTTTGATATTTATAACCAATGAAACTAAAGACCCTAATTGAGATTAATGAGTGGATTAGTCATGGTATTGCGGTAAATCGTACTCCTGATTCCAAATTACGAGCCACTCCTGGTGGACAGAATGATGGAGCTCCAGGCTGGAATGAAGGGGTTGGTGATTGGGACGGTATTATAGAGGGTAAAGACTGGTTTTGTTACTTAGAAGGTAATGATTGGCATAATAAACGTTCGGGGGCATCCATTTACATCACTGAGGATGACAATCCGCATAAGATGTGGATTAAGATAAAAACTCATGGATTACGCAAAGCCAACGACACTAATGAGTCGTATAAAGACCGTATTCGTAAACATACCAACAAAGTTGCCCGTTCTTGGATGTCGGCCGCTAAAGAAATACATGATGGAGCCGGTTTGAATGAAGTAGGCAATCCCATATCGGTATCATGGAAACATGCGTTTAAAGAGGCTTTAAATGACCCAAAAGTAAAGGCCCATCTAGCCGAAACCGGAGAAAATAAACTATCTCCTATTGCCGACCCTGTGAATTTTACTCCTAGAATTGGAGAATCGGATGTGAAAAAACAATCAATAAGTTACTCAGCGGTGGTATTAACAGAAGAATCTCAGAATAAAATCAAATCTTTATTTAAAGACCAGATGCCAGATGGTTGGACGGTATACGCACATCATATGACTATTTGTATGGGTGGACTTCCAGAACAACAGAAATCGGATATTGGAAAACAAGTAACCTTGAATTGTGATGCTATTGGCAAATCCGACAAAAGTATAGCATTAAAAGTAAGTGGATATACCACTTCAAATAAAATTCCTCACATTACATTATTTGTAAATGTTGTTGGTGGAGGAAAGCCTGCAGATTCAAAAAAAATCACAAACTGGAACCCACTCCCACAACCGATTTCAGTTCAGGGTATTGTTAAAGAAATTCCACAAAGATAATAATAGTTTATTAACTTTCTTGCCAAGTCCATGCCGTTGTTGCCGATGCTGCATTACCAGCTACACCTGTCCACGCTAAGACTAATATGTCTTGACTTCCTGTTACATCACTTCCAAGGGCAAACGTCGGGTCAAATGTTATAATATCATTTTGAGTTGTACCAGCATTGATTGCCGAAAACAGTTTGGTTCCTTGATTTGCGACTACGTATGTGTTCGCAGATGCTGAGGCAATTTGAACGGTACTGTTTGGAACGTCATTCCATACCCACGGCAATGACCCAGATGGATTTGATAACAAACTTACTTCATATACACAGTTTGCAGTTGTCTGAGCTGAAAATATTTGTAAAGGAATTACGGTAGAATCTAAAGAACCACTCTTCAATCTAATAGCTTGCAATCCATAAGTATTACCCGCGTTCAATGCCAATGCGGTTAAATTACTAGTTGCCTTAATTGGTCCAGTTTGTTGTACACCACCTTCACTTACAACCGTAGAACAAACGTGAGTTAGATATTGTTGTGTCACAGAACCAGAATTGATAATCTCATATCGGATTGGTTGGTTTGGGCTTGACATATAGACGGTGGATAATGTATTGATATTTGTTATCTGATGAACATATGTTGGGACGCCTCCTTGGAATATACCATAACGAACACGACCGACTCCCAACCACTCAAAATCCATAAAATAAATCTGACTCTTAGTAATATCAAGAGTATTACCACTCGCACCCGTTCCGTCATAATGGTCTAAGTTCCAGGACGATTGGGAAACGAAAGTATCAATTGGCGTTCCAGTCATATTACTACGTAAAAATGTTCCGAATGATGACCCGCTTGATGTGAATCCAATACCATTATTTTGGTCAAAATAACCAATACGTTTGATTACCCCTGCGATTGGAGTAGTGTTAAAATTTCCAGTACAAATAATCAATTGTGATTTTCCTGGTTGATAATTTATGCGTTTCTTACTTTGACGTGTGATAGAACTTGTGGCAGATGCCGATAATGCCATACATGCATTATTTGTCATAAATGATGACGTAGCATTGCCCGCTATTAAAGTTGACCATATCAGAGGATTATCACCATACAACTGTTTACTATCAAAAATTGTTTGGGGGGTAGACATACGAAGACGTTGAAATGCGTCTGCGTTTGGTCCATCTGAAACTGCGATGGATGTTTTATTAATGTATGAAATAAAATTACTCTTCTCCTTCACCTATAACATTTTTAAATGTTTTGTTTATTGAATTATATCGCCAAAATGCTTTAGGTTTGAGCATTTTGATAATTTTATACTGTCTTTCTAAATCCTTCTTCTGTTGCGCCGTGGTTTTAAAGTGATACTTACTATCATATTCAAATACCACATTCTTTTCTTTATCGTAACCATCAATGTAAAACAAGTCTTCATCGGTATGAATTTGGTAATTTATTTCAAAATTAAATCCCAATCTATTCCATTTTTCCAACAATTCTACCTGACCATCATCAGTTTTGACTTTTACCCATTCAGACCTCATTAATCCATCAATGTGTTTTTTTCTTACGTCTGGTCTATGCATCGCTTCTTTTACTTGTTTCCCAGTCTTTGTTCTCTCACCAATATTAGAATATCTCTCAGTTTGAAGTTTACTATGATTTTGTCTCCATTCATCGGTTCGTTTACATCCCATATATCCATAACTCCCAATCCTACCAGTTTGTCCGATTGATAAATTCTTTTTATGCTCTTCTGAAAATTTTTTACCATAAGCATGATGATTTTTTCCAGATGTTGCGATTGATATTTTCTTTTTAGTTTCGTCCGATGTAACCCTACCCAAATTGGTAATTGACATACGTTTTTTAGTTTCGTCCGATACCATTTTTCCTTTTCTTGGAGATACTCTCCCAGTTAAACTAATTGATAATTTTTTTCGAGTTTCTTCAGAATGCGTATAATATTTCTTTTTACATGGTTTACATATAGTATTATCTCGTATAGATGCATTTAGATGACTTTTACCGGAATTACCAGTATAAATCATTTCGTTATCACATTTAGGACATTTTTTTGAGAAACGCATATTACAGTATATATATCATCAAATTGGATTAGAATTCGTTGTTGGCGGTAAATATGGTGTTATATCCAAATTATACGCCGCACATGCTTCTTGCAATGTTGCAAAATAATTCCACCCATCCACAGGATATGTGTATGTGGTTTGTTTCTCCACATGTAATTCATAATTTGCATTAATTATATATGTTGGAGCATATAATAATACTCCACCGTCGTTTTTATAGAATCCTGAATTCATATATGTTTCCATATTTTTCCTTGTCTAATTCCGATTATGTTGGTTTGAGTTACATTATATTTATCGGATAATATAATATTACTTCTAAAATATTTAGGAGTGTTTTTAATTTCACGAACTTGGTCTTCAGTTAATTTATTTAAATGTTGTTGTTCTCCTTTACACTGTCTCATTTTAGATACTTTATCGTCAATGTTATCTTTAGGTGTTCCCAAAAACAAATGGTCGGGATTGACACATTTGGGGTTATCGCATTTGTGGAGTACGCATAACTTATCTGGAATTTTTCCATTATGAAGTTCCCAAGAATACCTATGGGTGCCGATATTTTCATAGTTAATTCTAATAATCCCATATCCATAATTTTTATAACCTGTCCAATTCCAACATGAAGCGGTTTTCTCAACTTTACTCCAAAATCGTTGTTCCACCGGAGTTTTAACTCTAATACGGGTTGATTGACTACAACGGCGACATGGTTTATTATTTTCGACGGAATATGCCAATCCCTTTTTACAGTTGTACGTCATCTCCGAACCACATGCGGGACAATTTTTTATATATTTTATATCGGATTTCATATTTTGTATAATAGCATATAATAAACTATGAGTCAAGGGTTATCCGGCAATAGTCCATCCTTTTCCATTGGCAATTAATCTATCACCAGCAGTTAACAATGCTGCTCCATAGTTTCCGGTGATTGTAATAGTTTGTCCAGATGTTGTTGGTAGATTATTAAAAATATTAACCAATCCAGCTTTACCAAATTTACAATTTGCGTATGATACTGAATATAATGAACCACTTAATGAACCACTTGACAGAGAATAACAGTTTTGAAATACGTTGGAGAAATTTGCCGCACTAGTTACACCAGACGCATCTAAATTTGGTATTGATTCTAATGTGGTACAACTACCAAATGCTAAATTCATTGTTGTAACTTTACTTGTATTTCCAAGTGAAGGTATTGATTTCAATGTATTACAGGTCTGTGCAAATTGTTGCATGTTCGTATTATATGTCATGTCAATGTTGGGAATTCTGCGTAATGCATAACACGATAAAAACACCCCCTGCATCGAACTTCCTGATACTATATTTATCGATGGGATGGTCTGTAATGAAAAACATGACCCAAACAAATTTCCACACGCCGACCCAGACGCTATGTAAAGCGGCGGCACACTTATTAATGAATAACAATTATAAAATAAATTTCCACATGCATTTGCACCGGACGCACTTATTACCATCAGTGGAATGGTTTGTAAAGAATAACAGTTTTGGAACATACTTTGAAACGAACTTCCTGACGCAGTGTTTAATAATGGTATGGTTAATAATGAACCACAATGGTCAAACATACTTACAAAATATGTTCCCAACGAAGTGTTGAATGGTGGCACATATTTTAAATTGTAACACTGATAAAACATATTTCCGAAACTGGTTCCTTTTGAGGTATTTAAAAGCGGGACAGACTGTAATGAGTAACAGTTATAAAACATATTATTAAAATTTGTTCCTTGACTTGTATCTATAAGTGGTATTGAAGTCAAATTATAACAACTATTAAACATACCAGAAAACGCCGACACTGACCCCGACGATGTATTTAATGGTGGTATGGTAATTAAATTTGTACAATTTGCAAACATTGAGTTAAAATCGATAACTAGCGACGAACTGTAAAATGGTATAGATTGTAGATTATAACAATTTTGAAACATTGTATTAAATGTGGTAGATTTACTCGTATCAAAATAAGGAACTTGTTGGATATTACTACATCCCGCAAACATAGCGGTAAAGTTTGTCACGTTACTAGAACTTAATATGCTACATGTAATCAAAGAGTTACAATATTGAAATAATGACGCATATGAAACCAAACTCGAACTAAGCTGTCCAATTGTTGCATTTTCCAAATACGGCATTCTTATCGTATTACCACCAAGACTTAGTGAAGTTAGATTTGGATAATTTATACTTACATCAAGAAAATCAATAGAATGTAAAGTATTCAATGTACTTTGGCTATGGTTCTGTTGTAAATTCAACAATGTTAAATTAACACTGCCTGATGGATAGATTTGAACAATACATTGTCCCATTATTTGTCCACTACTATGCGTGAAGTAATTAGACGCTGATGCATAAAAATATTGATGATATGACGCTCCGCTACTTCCTGTCGTCACCGTTCCATCTCCCCAATCGACGATATAAGTTCCAGAGTTTACCGTGGCATTTACCGCAACGTAATTGCCTTCACTATTCAACACACCCATCAAACCAACAAATGCTTGTTGGGATGCCGAAAGAACTGGTAATGCCAACCAGTTAGGGTCACGAACCCACGGAGTAACTGATTGAGTTGGTTGTACAGATGCTAGTGATAACACTGGTGAAGTTCCATAATATAGTGGAGTATAATTCATAACACTAATGTCCATCCTTTTCCGGTTGCGATTGCTTTTTCTGCTGTTGTTAACAACGGACTTCCATAATTTCCAGTAACGGTTATGGTTTGACCACTGGCGGTCGGTAAACTATTAAATATATTAACTAAACCCACTTCACCAAATTTACAACTAGCGTAAGATATAGTATACCGTGAACCAGATAACGACCCACTTGACAATGCGTAGCAATTTGTAATTGGAGATGTAATTGCCGACGTTGACCCTGATATATTAAAATTTGGCATACTTTCCAATGATGTACACCCATATGCAAATTGTAAAAAGTTACTTCCACTGTTTGTTACATATGATGATGGAATTGATTTTAACGCAATACAACCTTGGAATGTCTGTTGAAAGTTTGTTCCTTTACTTGTATCAAGTGCGGGGATTGATGTTAAACTTGAACAATTATAAAAAAATGATTGAAACGACGTGGCGAAACTCGATGTGAAATATGGTACACTTTTAAGTGAGAAACAGTTGTTAAACAAATATCCCATACCGGAACATGATATGAAATTTAAAATTGGAACGGAAACTAAAGACGAACAACCTGAAAATAGATAATCCGCAGTAGTAACTTTACTAAAATCTAACTGCGGAACTGATTGTAATGGATAACAATTATCGAACATTTGCCCAACATTCGTAGCGTTACTCGTGTTAAAAAATGGTACGGATTGCAGGGAGTTACAATTCGACAAAAAAGCATAAAATGTAGACCCCGACTGTGTATTCATTGCTGGAATAGAGCGCAAACTATAACAACTGTTAAACATACTACTGAAATCGGTTACTTTAGATGCGTCTAACCAAGGAACCGTTTGTAATGAATAACAATTATTAAACATCGAACTAAAACTCGTCACTCCTGTTGTGTTTATTTGTGGTATTGCCTTTAAACTACTACATCCATTAAACATACCAATGACTTGAGGAGTTCCCGTACCTGCCGTGTTTAATGGTGGTATCGATAACAATTTATTACAACCGTTAAACATATTTGCAAAATCTCCTGCCGCTGACGAACTATAAAATGGAATCGTTTGTAAATTATAACAACCATTAAACATAGCATTGAATGAGGTATTTTTACTCGTATCAAAATAAGGAACTTGTTGAATATTTGAACAACCAACAAACATCGCATTGAAATTGTTTACATTACTTGAACTTAATATACTACAGGTTATTAAATTTGTAAACTGACTGAATAATCCGGAATAATTAGTTAAACTGGAACTAATCTGCCCCATACTAACATTTTCTACATATGGATATCTAACGGTTGCCCCTCCTAGATTTATCGAAGTTAAGTTCGGTGAATTGATACTCATATCAAGAAAATCAACCGAATGTCCCGATATTAATCCACTTTGACTGTGGTTAATCTGAAAATTTAATCCTATCAAGTTTACACTTCCTGATGGGTAAATTTGAACAATACATTGTCCCATAATTTGACCACTACTATGTGTAAAGTAGTTTGAGGCAGATGCGTAAAAGTATTGATGATATGTTGTTACCGAACTACCAGCAGTATTAATTGTACCATCGCCCCAATCAATTATATAGTTTCCAGAATTAAGACTGGCATTCATGGCAACGTAATTGCCTTCACTATTCAACACACCCATCAAACCAACAAATGCTTGTTGGGATGCCGAAAGAACTGGTAATGCCAACCAGTTAGGGTCACGAACCCAAGGAATAACTGATTGGGTAATACTGGAAGACACCATCGTTATGACGGGATTGCTTCCATAATATAACGCATTATAACTCATAATTTAGACCACTATGTATAAAGTGTTGGCATTTGGGGGTGATAATGCTGCATATGCCGATGCTGAGATTGTTTGTATTGTCGCTACACCACCCAACCCCGTAACTGAACCCGACATATAACTTGCGCTGGTGGCATAACTTGCCGTAATCAACAATGTTGATGCTGAGATTGATGATAGACTTCCAGATGCATCCAAATATAGGATGGTGTTTGGTGAACCACCAATTAACATTTCGGTATACGCACCCGTAGATGAATCTCTCGAATATACTAACTGACCTTTGGGATATATAATTAATGCCACAGTGTTACTTCATCCTTTCAGTGTTGTAAGTTGTTACCATATGAATGAACTACCCATCCCCTAAAGGAGATGGGTCTCCTCCTTCGTCCCAGATTTCTCCAGTCCAGAGGCTTTAGATTCGGGTTGTTCCAACCCTATAAATTTAATATTGTTTGCTGCTAAAATGTCCCTATCGTGAGTTATATTACACAATGGACAAGTCCATTCTCTATCTTTCAAAGTCAGAGAATGATTTACATATCCACACGAACATAACTTGGATGATGGTTCATATCTTCCAATTTTGATGAAATTCTTCCCATACCAATCACATTTATATTTCAAAATATTTGTGAATGAATTCCATCCTACATCAGCAATCTGTCTTGCCATATAAGATTTTTCCATCATATCCTTTGTGGAAAGTGTTTCCATACAAATTGTCTTCACTTGGTTATCATGAGTCAACTTATGACTTAATTTGTGGTGAAAATCCTTCCTACAATTGGTTATCTTTTCGTGGATTTTAGCAAGTTTAATTCGCTGTTTATTTCTATTATTGCTTCCTTTTGTTTTTTTACTTAATTGTCGTTGTTGTTTTTTGAGTTTCTTGAGAAATCTTTTTAATGGTTTTGGATTTTCAACTTTAGTTCCATCGGATATAGTAGCAAAATGTTTCAATCCCAAATCAATTCCAATAGTTGTCTTTTCTTTTACTAATGGTTTGATTGGAAGTTCTTTGCCATCTTCAACCAAGATGGAGATGAAATATTTACCAGTGGTTGTTTTGGATACATACGAAGAAGAAATTATTCCCTCAAATTGTCTATCGTAAATACATTTAATTCCTTCAAGAAACTTTGGAATGATTACTTTCCCCTTTTCAAAATCCACCTTAGTATTTTGTGGAACTCTAAAGCATTGTCTATTCTTTTTGGATTTGAAATTAGGATACTTATTTTTATGTCTAAAGAACGAAGTGTATGCTTTGTCCAAATCTTCAAGTTTGGATTGAATGGAAAGTGAACCTACTTCTGTTAACCAAGGTTGTTCACCTTTCTTCATTTTTGGAAGTTCTGCTTGAAGTTCGTATCGTGAAACATTCTTTTTTGTTGTTTGATAAGTTTCCATTTTCTTATTCAATGCCCAATTCCATATGAAACGAGTGCATCCAAAGTGTTTTTCTAAAAGAACGGATTGTTCTTTGGTAGGTGTTAATTTATATTTGAATGCTCTTATCACAACAATATATATCATTGATTTTTAGAAAACATCAACTTATTTTCTAAATTGTGTCAATTCATCCCACCCGCTAAAGCAAATGGGATTTCTTGCCACTGAGTAGTTAAATTAATCCCTTCATCTGAGACTGTCGTTGAATTTCTGCAAATATCACACCACAAGTATTTGCTAAAATTGGGTCGGTTTCTGCCAAGGTTAATACATCATCAATAATTAATTTAACGGCATTGTCAGGAAACATTTCTCCGGTTGTTGAATTATATGGAACCAAAGTTGATATTATTTCCGCTTTATCCGTTAAACTTGGCGCATTAATGTCTAAATTAGTCATCCAATAGGCGTCTGCTATTTTGGATTCTATTGGTGGTATTATTAACGACCCCGATGTTGGTTGTATTGGCATGGTGTATGTTCCTTTTTAAATTATGTAATATTGTGTTGTCCCTGCAATGACGGTCATTGACGAGAACTGGTTTATGTTCCAAGTATACGTATTATCGACTAATACAGAACTTGTTAAAGTTAAATTATATGGACTAACATTTTTTACCGTGTATTGTTTACCGGAACTTAATGCTGGTAAACTTACAGATAATGCTGACGAACCGCTCATTATTATAATACTATCCGTAGTCAATATATTATAATTATTAGATTGTATACCAACCACGTTTGTTATGTTACCAGCATTGTTAGCATAGGATGCAGTGTATAAAGTATTTCCGGCAGCGATTGCAAAATCGGTTCCTGATGCATATGATGCAAATGATGCAGTTCCGTAAAACATGGAAGCAGTAATAACCGAACATGATATGTTACCAACCACGTCTAATTTGTTGACGGGAATTTGAGTTCCGATACCTACTTTACCACTGGCACTTATAAACAAACTACTGGTATTAGTATTAACATTGAAGGTATAACTTGGTAAACTTCCCGTAGAATTATATGTTATACCACCATTACTATTAACAGTATGCTGAACATAATTTGAAGTATTATACCCGAGTCTTAATTGTTCCGTGGTGGATACTGGATTTAACAATCCAGTTGACGGATTGTAGGTTAATCCTGATGCAACATAAACTGGTTGATTACCTGATGTTCCTGCGGATAAATCTAAATAATAAGCAGCATTGGTAGTTGTTAATGATACCGAACTACTATTTGATGCATTTGCTATAGTAGCATAACTGGATGAAATACTCGAACTTGCCCATGATGAACTTGCTACAGTAGTCACCGGATATAAATTTGGAGCATAACTTGCCGTGGTAGCATAACTGGATGTTCCATTTATAACAATAGACGCATATGACGCCGAAGTTAAATGATAGTATTCACCAGAGGCACCACCCTGTAATCCATTCAAATCATTATGATTAGATATTCCAGACGGCGCAAACATTGTAGTGAATGCCGAATCTATTTCTACAGCAGGAACAGTTGATTTTTGATAAATCACTCTACCAATTAATATAGTGGTATCCAAAAATTCCGATGGAACCGCTGGCGGTGACGCTATTTGTGCCGCCGATAATGTGGCATAATCACTACCATAAAAAACAAACATCGTATTCAAATTACCAACCCCACGATAAATATAATTGGATGTCCAATGATTTGGTCCACCACCCAAAGCAACCACGTTGGTTCCATTGTCACATTGAGTATTGGTCATCTGCGTAACTATCGACTGTGACCACGCACTTGCGGAATGTGCCACCAATACAAATCTATTAACATTGGAATTACAGGCGGGTAATTGAGTATTCTGTGAACCCACCCACACACTTCCCGAAGTTATTGTAGCATACAATGAACTACTAACACCTAAAATTAAACCGTCTGCCAGTGAAATTCCCATCGTGTCAGCAAATCTATGCAACAATTTGTTCGGTAATAAATTTCCCGGCGTATCCCAACCAATGACTGATACTGCTGCTGCCGTAGTTCTATAAACTAAAGTATATACCAACGTAGTTTGAATCTCATCTATCGCTTGGTCATCCGTCGCCAACGTATATATCGGATTTCCATTATTATAGGAGACAGCAATATACTGAGTATTGAATGGGGATGTATCAATCGTGAAAGATGCTGATGGAATTTGATAATTTTGAACGGGTCCAACACCACTCGAATTTAATGACAAATTAGCATATGCCGCACCAATATAAACTTGTCCCGCACTCCCCGTAGTTATCGTCGGTAACGTTGTCATACCAACGAAAGGATAAGTATTCTGTACAATGTTAGTGGTGCTTACTTGAATACTTCCACTTGCAGCATCCACTGCTAACACATACCCAACCTCCGTTATGACATATGGATGCGGCGGTATTACCGTAGAAAATGAACCGGAAGATGTATTGGATAAATATAATGCCTGACCGCTGGTATATCCCAAAGTATTCAATCCACGAACTTGACCGTTTCCCGTAACTAATCCAATACTTCCACTATTTATAATAGTATTGGAAATACCAACCACGTTTGGTTTTACACTCCCTGCGGAATAATCCGATATTGCCAGTTTAATAACTGGAATTGAAAATCCAACAGACGAAGTGACATATACAGGACTTCCTGCCGGAATGTATTCACCCGCATAACAACGCAGAGTTTGTTGTTGACCAACTTTTGTTGAACTGCCAGAAATATCAGAATAAATTGCATATGTCTTAGCATCATCATCCCAATACATTGTAGCAGCAGAAAACGACGGTGAAGTTGCACCAACAACTGACGTTATATACGACTGAGAAAGATAAATATTGGCACCTTTATTAAGGTATGATGCCGTCAAAGAACTGTTTATTGCGCCGACAACATTCGATGCAGTCACATAACTTGCAGTATTTGCCAAATTAGGAATAAAGTTAATTGCGCCTGCAACTGCCGCATAACTTGATGAAATACTTGAAGATGCCCACGATGAACTTGGAACTGTCGTTACTGGATATAAATTCGGAACATAAGATGCGCTGGTGGAATTGTTACTCCACGACGCTGTTCCAATCAAAGTTCCCGTGTGTGACCCCGTAAATGAGGCAGTAATTCCGTTCACGCTTATTTGACTTGGTAATATCAGCGGAGCATATGATGAACTAAAAGAATATGATGCACTATTGACCGTTCCAACAACGTTACTGGAAGTGACATAAGATGCGGTATTACTTAATAAAGATACGCTGGAACTCAATGAACTGGATGCCCATGACGAACTTATTGAACTGGAAACTAATGTTGATGGAACATATCCCATTAAATAGGATGCGGTCACCGCAAATGATGCGGTTCCATACAACGACCCCGTTGCGGTTAAATTACTGATTGATGCTGTATCTGTATAAAGTATCATAAATTAATTCTTTATTGTCGTCCACGAGGTTTCTCCTGTCAATGCGGTTGATGAATTACTATTAATCACAAAACTGCTTGATGTTTTTGAACCATATGACCATGCACGACTATCAACTCCAAGTATAAATATACTATAGTTTGTATTTAAGTATCCCAATCCACTAACCGACGCTGATAATGGAGACCCGCCAAAACTTGAATTGACAATGATTCCTGATTTTATATTAGGAGTGAAACTTGCCGTGGCAGCATAACTCGAACTTGCCACTGTTCCACTAACATTACTTCCAAGAATATAGGATGCCGATACAGCATTAGTCGGAATATAAGCAGAACCATTCTTTAATAAATTGGTGGTAAAATTAATATCTCCTACCACGTCCAATGTATGACTTGGTGTTGAATTATTAACACCCATATTACCATTTACATCTAGGTGTAGTAATTCCGTTGACTCATTTACGTTGAACTTAATATTCTTACCTTGGAATAATAAATCTACAGGTGTACTAAGGTTATAATCATATCCATTAAAGTATGTATAATCACCCGGTTGGTAATAACCAATAGATAGTTTGCTTGCCAATACAAGTGCCTGGTCAATTCTTATATAACCATTAACTTTCAAATCTTTATTTACCGTCATTGTTCCATTGAACCCACTGAATGAATCCACACTAAAATTACCGTCATTACTCAAATACATGTAAGACCCATAAGCATCTGCCATGAATCCTGTTCCTGTTCCTGCCAATGTAAACTGTGCCCCACTGGATGCTTTAAATTGAGCATTGCCATAATCGTCAAACTTCATATATGCACCCATACCATTTGAAATGTTACAAGTTTGATTTGATAATATAGTTAAATTATCACTCGTATCAAAATATAATTCACTTCCGCCAGTAATGCTGGTTGGAGTTATAACCATTGGGGAAAGATAATTGTAATATTGATTACTATAATCTTCATATCCAAGTGATACTTGACCAATGGAAAAATGAGTAAGTGTAGTATCAATATAGTTATCACCATATGCTCCATATTGGTCATCTTCCCCAACTACAATTCGATAACCACTTGCATTTGCTACGGGTGACCATCCTGCTGTCATATAATATGCATTAGTACTACTGTCGTCATATCCACTGAATACTAATGGGTTAGTTGAATATACTCTGCCAGATGGAGAATCCCAATAAGCATACACGTTGAATTGATAATAGTTACCATAGGCACCATATGCCCCACTACCATAATTGAAGAATAATAATGGTGAAATTGTGGTTGGGTCACCAATGGTATAGATTGTAGTATTATTATAATCCAATTTACCTCTTGGGGTTGAAGTATTGATACCAACACCAGTACCAACTACATCTGTTATATCGGGTAATTGGACAGTTGACCAAGATGAACTAACGGCGTTTAAAACATAGGATGCACTCACAGCATTCTTAACATAGGATGCGCTGGAAACTGTTCCAACAACATTAGAACCAGTTATAAAGGATGCTGATTGAGCATTGGAACTTGATTTTGCAAAACTTGCGGTTCCTGATAACGATGCAGTCACACTGGAAGCGGATACTGACGTAAATATTGTTTGTCCCGTCGCTTGATTATAAACTAAATCGGTGGTATCAATATAATCTGGTTGGTTACCTGAACCAGTAACTACAAGAAAATAATATAATCCACCACCCGATACTGTAGAAACACTTGAACTTAACGATGTGGATGAACTAACGGCGTTTAAAACATAGGATGCAGTATCCGAATGACTACTGCTTATGATTATATTTGTTTCATACGATGATGTATAAGAATAAGATGCTGTATCGGCAAAATGAGCATGTGATGCAGATATCGACTCCACGGAAATAGAAGCAGTATCAGCTAATAACGCGACATCGGCCACTAATGCCAACGACGATATATTTGAATATGAAGAACTAACCGAAACCGATGCGGTTTGGTCTTGTGTAAGGATACTTCCACTTAAAGATGATGTTGGAAATCTTAAAATTACATTCCCGTATCCATCTAAGAAGTATCCGGTATTACCAGAAACGTAATTCTGTACCACGTTCTGATAGGAAGTGGATATGTACTGATTTGTTAAATCTTGTGACGGAAATTGCATATTTTATTATAACACATAATTATCTAAGAAAATCCCCAATTCCACTTAAAATAACTCTCATGTGATTTTTATATTCTGGGTTTGAATTAAAGTATTCTTTTAATATTTGAGTTACATCATTATGTTTCTTCTTTAAATTTGATTTTCTAATACCAAACTTTTCACAAATAGATGCAATTTCCTTCTTAGGAACAAATGGATTAATAGATTTTAGTTTTTTTGTAGGTGTGGATTTGATTTCTTTTATAGACTTCATAACCGATTTTACCTCTACAATTGGTTTATTATTAGAATATTTTTGTTCATCTACTCTAACTTTTACCGATGTATGTTCTTCTACTATGAAATTTGATTCCCACGGTTTAAAGTAGGTATCTTCTACAATCACTTCCAAGTGCATTTTACCTGTGGTATTTTCGTCAAGAAACCCCTTTAATCTTTTAATTGGAACCACACATTTTTGGCCGTCGATTTTTCCATTGAAAACAAAATTAACACCTTCCGACTCTATTATAATTCGTGCGATTGAGTTTTTAAGTGTCGCATTCTTCACAGAAATTTCACATTCAAAATCCTCATTTTTGTCAACATAAATCTTATACATATCGTGTCCATCCTTTATTATATATTCCTGATATCATCATTGTTCCTTTAATTTTACATCCAAATTTATATCAACTCCTGCCGCCGTTTTTACATCATCAATAGAAACCTTCATCGTACCTATCTCTTTTTCTTCTTCATACGTCTGACCTTTTATTTTACAAATTAATTTAATTAATCGTTTCTTTTTATCACCTTCAACCGTTTTATATGGATTCCAAGGTTGAATGAGTTGTGATGCATCCACACCAACCGGCTGTAAAATCACAGGATTCGGTTGAATTGGACAACGGGACCACCAAAAATTTACATCTTTCCAGTATAAATTCTCGGTACCCCATATTGCGCAACTGTTATTCATATAATAAATACAAACGTATTACACTTTAATCGTAATACGTTACATTAAATGCCCCTCGTTTAGCCACATCGCCTATCGCTTCAAATAGGTTACTTTTCTTAGTTGAGGCAATTTTAGTCTTTAAAAATTTACCCAATGCCACCAAATGTTTACAAAGTCCTTCGCCATAGTCATATGCGGGTTTAGGCCTCCTATTAAGACACCCATTTAGACTATCAGTTCCGATGTGACTAGCTCCCTTAGATGCGTCGTTATACGCAAATCTATACATAAAATCTTCACATTCACAATCTACTTCACACTTCAATTTAGATGCGTCATCATTATTTCCAACCGACCCCTTTAAAAATTTGATTGACCCTCTAAATGGTTTATTGGTAGTTGTAGTCTGTGGACTGGATTTATATCTAAAATTCCACTGTTCTTGATTTCCATCGGTACTAACAGGTAAAGAACGAACCGTCACGTTAGACGACTTTTCTTTCCTTTCCGGCGTGGTGAGTCTTAACAACTCATCGTATGACATTTCTTCATTTATACCACATTTCAATACAATTTCTTCCAATAATTGAGTCTCTCGTCCTGTAGTATCATCGACTAAATATTCACACTGTTGTTCTATGGCTAAGTCATTCAATGCCTTTAATTTCTTTGAATTAATAGAAGTTCCCTTTTCATATGAATAATTTAACGTAGTATCATTACCCCACTTTTGTTTAACGACTCTGATAAATCCCAATCGATACATCATAGTATAAATGTCAGATAAATCTACATTTACCTTACGTCCAATTTTCTTTAAATATTCTTCCGCCCAATATCTATGTTGTTCAAATGATACTGGATGTAAATTCATATGAGGGCCCAACCACCAAAATTTCAAACCAACCTGTTCAGTTAATATGGATTCTTGAAGAAAATCGGTTATAGTTTTTCCTGTCTCACAATCTTCTAAAAATTTACAATCATGTTCAGTAGCCAAATCTTTTAATGCTTTCATCTGTCGTTGAGTCGGTTCTGGTAACGGTTCTTTCCATGATGTATTTCTATAATACATCGTATTTCCACTAAAAACCACTCTGATGAATCCCATTTTATATAAAACTGACTGTGCATCTAAACTTAGATACCCAGGAATTTTCATTTTACTCAGTAAATGAAGAGCCCAACCACGATGTCCCTCATATCGTACTTCATGAAATTTTAAATTCGGGTCTAACCAACCGCCATATGGTCTGTCGGATGAATATTCATCGTCGGTATCATATGATATTTCTTTTAACTTAGTCGTATTCATTTTCCTAATTTTCTTTTAAAAATATTACTAACACACAAACTATCATTGTTTCTTATTATACCATCTCCTTTTATATCGAAAATATTATATAAGCATCCTGTGTTTGTTCGATTGTCTATAGAAACCATAAATATATCAAATCTTTTATTATCTATCATTCTTATTTTACTGAATATATTACCGTTACTATCCCTTATAAATATTCCGGTATTATTACTTATTAACAACACATTATCAAAGATATTTGTGGTAAAATTCATATCCAATGATATTCCTGCTGCTAGATTATTGAAAATTAATAGATTTTGAAATAAACAATTGGTTGTTTGATAACATGCAATGCCATCAAATTGATTGTTAAATGCTACATAATTACTGACGACTAAATTCAAGACTCCGAACGTGGTGACTAACCCACCTGATATACAATTATGAATCGTCACGTCATTGATGAATACATCTTTAGAATTTTGAATTATTACTCCATTATTATACATCGGATATCCGAGTGGTGATAGTTTCCAAAGTTCCTTTGATTGATTGGTTCTATTACCATCTATCTGTATATTCATCAATACGACGTTAGACACGCATTCCGACCCCTGTATACCAACTACGATAACAGGACAATTTACATTACTACTTAATAAGAATATAGTGTTGGTATCACCTACTATAGCGATATTACTCTTATAAATGATAATCGGACTTGTTATGTTTATGGTAGAATTTGGTAGAAGTATAATGCCGCCATCGACCGGAATGTCATCCAATAATTTTTTAATATATGATTCGTCAGACATTGTAGCTGAAAAACAAGTGATACACATTATTATCAGTATAATACCGGAAGCTAAAATTGTATTAATTCTCATATGAAGAATTTTCGTCTATTTTAATGACTCGTCTTTCTCTATCACGTTTCATCCATTTAATACCCTTTTCTATTGCCAAATCTTTTATCTTCTTCAAAATAAATGGCGGTGGATTTTCTCCTCTTTTATAATCATAATCTATGATGGTTTCTTTATCACCATCACCTAACCAATCATCATATAATCCGACTCTGAGCCACCCCATAGCGAGTAGTATGTAATACGGAGAAGACTTTATTTCGTCGGTATTTATCTCTCCTTGTGAATTGTTCTGAACATCTTTCCATCTATCAATCTGTTCGGGTGACATATGTAAACTATTAATTAAATAATTCCTTGCCCAATTTATATGAGATTCATGAGTTACCCCGTAGAACTTACCTTCAGGACTCAACCACCAGAATCTTCCTTCTCTGTTTTCTTTTTCTTTTGGTGGTACAAATTTGGTGGTGGTGACTGATTCATCAATATCATCATAACGTCTATCTGGAATATCATAATCCTCGTTATCCCAGTATCCTTTATTACATTCTACGTTATATCCCTTTCTAGTAAGGTAGTTCGATGTTATTGATTTTATTTCTCCGGTAGGTCTATCCGTCCATTCTACTTTTCCATTATTGTATCTAAATCTATTTCTTGACATAGGCAACCCAGCGGCGCCGTGAGTCATTGTCATCACATAATCTTTTGAAAATTCTTTAAAGTGAACTCCGCCATTGGAATCGACTGTACCTAATCCGAATTTGGCAGTTTTTGGATAGAGCTCGGATATAAGAGATTTCAACTTAATCATATGGATATAAATATCCACCGATTAGGTCATTTCATCAGTTTTCTTCGTTCTCTTAGGATTGTAGCTTTTGAAGTTCCGTATTTGGATTCTAATTGTGGTATTGTAAATATATCCAATAAAATGTCTTTATGTAAGTTTTTACGAATTTCATTAAGATGATGTTTTCTTTCTGAAATTCTTTGTTTGATTTCATCGCTCATAGGACCACGCTTTTTACCTGTCATGCCGTTATCATGTGAATAGTTGATTTTTCTATTTCTCAACACTTCATTACGTTTTTTGAACTCAATTAAACCTTCTTTTGTCCCATATTTTGTAATAAACCAATCTAAAGTGAACCGGCCTATGGATTTTTGTTTCATTTCTTTTATAGTGGAATCTTTGTGTTTTTTACCAAACATTCCATTACTTTCGCCGCAGTTTATTATTTTCATTTTTTCTATAAATTGGTCACGATTTGGATTGTAAGTTATATTATCTCCACCTTCAGCTTTATCGCAAATGTTATATCCCACGTTTCTTTCATATGGTTTTAATGTTGAAAGATAGTAATTTTCACGTTCAAAAAGAATTTTTTGGTCTGATTCCGTTTCTTCTATTATTTCAAATAGGAATTTATCGTGACCATATTTGTTCCACGCATTTTGAAGTTTTGGATTAATATGATACCCACCAAAAAGATGTTTTTTGTGTTCTTCCAATCTATGTTCTATATCCTTCGAACTCCCAATGTAAAATTTTTTATTAACTATATTTGTAATTTTATATATCCCACTTTTCATAATATGAATAATTATATAGAATTTTATGGAAAAGTCAAGAAAATTTTAAAATTTCATTAGTTAAACAAACGCAAAAGAAAAGAGCCACATTTCTGTGGCTCTTTTTTGTTATAAGTTGTTTAGACTTAGATTATACCGTATCCAAATCGGCAATAAGTACCTTGCCATAAAACTCAGGGCGGACTATCTTCTTTGCGTAACGGGTCATAACACCACGTCTTGGCGTGAAGTTCACTGGGTCATACACCAACGGTGTCTGAACGAGCGGGATGTACGGAGCATAGACTGCGCCGGTTTCGAGGAAGTTATTTCCACGGAAGCCCAATAGAATGACGTTATCGGTCATGTAAGGGTTCTTGTAAACCTGGAAGCGACTTGCGAAGCTACCAACACGGCTTACGCCCATGGCGAACTTGGCCTGGTCACCGTCAGTGTTGACGACGAATCCTGGGATGGATTCCAAGATAGTTGACACAGATGGGGAGACAACCATAAAGTTGGCGCCACCACGGAGGGTCAATTGATGAATCTTGTTGGATACCTTCTGAATCTTGTTACCAAGAGTCTGATACCAAGTTGCCTTGGTGTAGTAACCACCGGTTCCTGCGGTCGTCTGGTCAACGGCGGCATAACCACCTGAACCATTCGGAACGATGTCACGGTTCAACTTCGCACTCCAACGTTCAGTTGTGTAAGAAGGCGCCGTAGTAATCAACATGTCCAAGATTTCCAAATCAATTTCCATAGAAACGTATTCAGATAGGAGGGCTGTCAATTCAGCTTCTGCATCGATGCTGTGATAAGCATTCAAATCTTGAGCGAGTTCTGGAGTCCAGACTGCTTTCAATTTGCGTGTTTTAGCGACGATTGGTTCGCTCTTGAGTTCCAAGTTAACTTCCGGAATACCGATATCTTTGTTAAGACCGGTATCGGTGTTGGATTTGCCTGATGGACTGTAGAAACCGCTATTTCCAAAGTTTACGTTGGAATTGTTAGAAGCATCTTCGAAGTCACCACGGTTATTTGGTTGTGGTTGGACGTTATAAATAACACCAGCCGTCAAAGAACCAGTCGTTGAAGCAGAGGCGGATACCACGAACGTTACTTCACCAGTAGAAGCGTTAAACTTCGTAAAGGATGGGAAATATTGTACGGTTGCCAATGCTACTGCTGAGCTCGTCACTGCGAACGGAACGAATGAACGAACTGCGGTCGGGTCATAAGGATTGCCAACTGCTGTTGAATTTGCTAAGAAGTTTGTACTAGTAAGAGCAATCAACTGTCCGGCTGCCAATGAAGCAGAAATGCTGTTCACCATCGATTGAATCGAGCCTGACTGTGCGACTTGTGTATAATAATTGTTTAACCAATTAACGTCTTCTGCGACGGCCGTAACACCAGTGAATGATGCGGTAATGTTCTTATTATTAATGGTGTAGGAGAATCGTCCTGCGCCATACAATCCGCCGACTGGGGCGTCCGTTGAACCGAGCTTAGCGCCCGTTCCACCGAATAATGATTGATAATACGAACCTGATTTGTCTGCTGGTTCACCACGGGTTGCCGAACCATACTTGAAATCCAAGTAGAATACCAAACCTGATGGTAGATTCATAGGTTGAACTGACACGAATTCCTTCGCGGCAAATTCTGCGAATACACGACGAACTAATGGGAGCGCTACGCCGGCCCATTGTTCTGAGTTTGCGGAAGTTCCAGTTGCGGTAGCTTCTTCAATCAGCTGTTTAGCCTGATTTTCCAAGAGAACTGCCATGTTGGATTTCTCGATATCACTCTTAATACCTTCAAGGAGGCCGGTCTTATCCCACTTGGTCACTAGACCACGGGTTTCCTGCATCAAACGGGCTTGAGGATTTAGAGTATTTGTTAACAATGATTTAATGTTTTCCATACTTTTATTTTTTTCTTTTTTTATTTTTTATTTACTCACTAATATTACTTCTTGTTAGAAGCATTTTTCGGCGCATCCTTGATTCCAGCGAGTTTTCTGAATCTTAGAGCCATCTCTCCACCTTCAGTGATTAACTGATTTGGTTTCGTAGATGATACCGGCTTTGATGCGAATCCTTCGGTAATCTGTTTCACAGAAGTTCTTGTTGCTACAGGTCTTGCGGCCTGAGTTCCACGAGCTCTTGTTACTTGTGTACCGAAATTAAGAGACTCCGCCAACAGGGCGTAGGCCAGTTTAACTTCACGAACATTCTTGGTTAAGTCAAATGATTCGACGATTTTCATACGATATGGGTCGTCCAAAACACCTGCGAATTCTTTAAATAGCTTGTTCGTATAGAGCAATTTAGCATTCAATAGGTTGACTTCATTAATTTGTCCACGGAGGAATTCAATGGTTTTGTAAGATTCCTTGAGGGCAACCTTATATTGAATAACTTCGGATACCGGTTTGCCGCCGACGGCGCCTGTTCCAATGTTACCATTACCACTGATGTTATGGTTCTTTCCTTTGAGTTGATTCTTAGAAGCATCTTGTGGAGCAGCTGGATATCCTTTGACTCCGCCGGATTTGTGCGTACCACTCTTGTCGCCTGCAGAATATCCGGTTTTGACTGATTCATCCATATCTTCTTCAGATTCGTCTTCTTCTTCTTTTTCTTTCTTACCACCCTTTTTCAACCAAGGCGGAAGTTTACCTTCCGATACTTTTCCTTCGTCTTCTTCATCTGCTTCTTCATTAAGAGCAGCGAGTAATTCTTCGAGATTGATGTTTTCATCTTCTTCTGGAGTCGTTGGGGCTGCTGGAGCTGGTTGTTGTCCCATTTCTTCTCCTGGCATTCCACCAGCATTCATGCCTGGTTGAGCTTCGCCGCCTTCTGCGCCTTCTTCTCCACCAACTTCTTGACCGACTTCTGGGCCGAGGTCAATATTGACTTCTCCGCCTGCGGCTGGGTCTGCGTTGATATCGGTTTCTTGTCCACCGAATTCGTCTCCGTCTGTCGGAGCTGGAACTTGTTCTCCACCTTCTCTTCCGGCAAAATCTGCTTCAGGAGCCGGTTGTTGTGGTTGTCCTTCTTCTTCATTTCCGACTTCATTTTCCAATTCCTGGATAATTTCGTCTAAATCTTCGGAAGTTAATCCTGCTTCGTCCAATTTGGATTCTTCTTCTTCTTCGGCAGTCTCATTGACTTTCTTACCGAGTTTAGGAACTCCATTCGGGCCTAGTCCTGCTTGGACTGCTTTAAAATCTGTGTCACCTGCTCCACCTTTTGGTGTCTTAGGATTGCCTTTAGATACTGCTTTGGTCGACGGTCCCTTAGCTTCTCCACCTTTTCCGGAGACTTGATTTGGGGCTTCGACTTCCTGCATCATACCTTCTTCATTCTCTTCGGCTTCCTCTTTTAGTTTATCGGCAAACATTGCTTCAAAACGAGGGGCGAAGGCTTCTTCAAGAGCTGCTTTAGCGTTGGCGAGGGAAGTTGCCCTTACTGCCTTTGCGTCTGCAATTGCTTCTTTCAATAGTTCACTATTAATCATAATTTTTATTTTGTGTTCTGAACTTATTAGAAGTCCAATAATATTTGAATTGACCAGAATGGTCTTTGGCGGCAAAAGATTGTCGCATTTCTAATTGATATATATAATCAAATATTGTAAACATATAAAAATTGTTGATATTTATTGATGTATGATAAAACTCAAAGATTTAATATCTGAAATAACCTATGATAATTCGGTGTGGTTTCATGGGTCTGCGTCAGTAGATTTGAGGGGAGGGAAAACAGGTCTTCATTTAGGAACTGCCTCGGCGGCAAAAGAAGCGTTAGAGGCTACTATCGGAATTCCTGTGGAAGGAGAATGGGATGGGACAAGAGAATATGGAAAAACTTTACTTTGTGGTAAAAATACATTAAAACAAAGAGGAATATTTGCGACTGGATTTAATTGTGATGTTCCTAATGAAGATTTTTATCCTACTTTACCAATGATTCGTAGATGGTCTTCTTTTATTACATTAACAATGAAACCGGCAATAAAGAAGTATAAAATTATTTGTCCAATGACTAATACAAATACTTCGTTTTATAATGATGGGCCGGCAAATGGTTATATGAAAGCATCATTAAAACGAGGAAATGCAAAAAGAGGATTTTATTATAGAAATGTGTCAGAAGACCCAGGTAGTATATCTGCGGTAGTTCCAAGTGGAAATTGTGTAAAAGAAGTTTAATATTATGCATTATAGTGAAGTAAAAAAATATTGCAAAAATTGTAACAGTATAGTTTTTCTTAGAAATAATAGAGATGTTCTTAAAAAGAAATTTTGTTCACGCAATTGCAATGCACAGTATTACGCAAAACAAAGAATTAAATCCGACCCTACATTTTTAGAACGATTTATAAGAGCAGGACAAACTGCAGAAGCTAATAAAAAGAAAGGAATTCATCCAAATTATATCCCCACTTACAAAATTCATAACTGTTTAATTTGCAATAAAGAATTTAACGTTCAATTAGCTAGACATAATAAAGGATATGGAAAGTGTTGTTCTAAAAAATGTTATTATCAATATTATAAAGTAGATGATATTAAAACACAATGCATAATTTGTGGAATTGATATATTGGATAAACCGAAGAAAAATAGAAGATATTGTAGTTGTTCTTGTAGAGCTATAGATTCAATATCAAAACAAAAATTTAAAAATACTGATATAGAATTAAAACTTAAAAAATTTTTAGAACAAGAAAATGTTTCGTTTCAATTCCAACCTTTAATAAAAGATATAGTAAATGCCGACTTTTTGGTTTATCCGAACATAGTTATATTTGCGGACGGTGACTATTGGCATAGTTTACCCCACGCAATAAAACGTGATATAGAAGTAGATAAAAAATTATTAGAAAATAATTATAAAATATTGCGATTTAAAGGAAGTGAAATTAATAAAAATTTTGAAGTGGTAAAAACTAAAATAAAGGAGATTTGTCATGCCGTCCATCAGTCAAAAACAACGTAGATTTTTTCAAGCCGTTAAAGGTGCCAAACACAATCCTAACGCTCCTGCTAATCTAAGAAAGGTGGCAAATTCAATGAGTGAGAAGGATATCGACGATTTCATTAAATGTGAATCGGAATTTAAAACCAAGAAGGCAATCCTATCGGTTTTAAAGGATATCGCAGAGCCGACTTATCTAAATGAGGGAGATGAAGGAGATTCATCTATAGACCCAGTGGCAGATACATTTCATAAAAAAGATGAGTGGGCAACTTATATAAAACCATATATCGGTCAACCGTTTACACCAAAAGAATTAGAAACGATAGGAAATTTTAAAGAAAAACAACCAACTACGACTGCTAGAACCGAACTTTGGTATAAGACTACTGATTCCTTCGGTATTAGTCATACGACCGTAATTAAGAAAATGAAAGATAGTGGACAATTTTCTTATACCGCTTTTCAAAAACAAGAACGTCCGACCCCAGGTGGAGAATCTGGAGATGTCGATAAACAGACGCCGGTTGCCAGTGGTATGGATGCCGGCGGCCCAAGTGAAGAACCCCAAGGACAGTTGCCTCCTGGCTCACCCACCCCTCCATCAGAAGAGCCGGCTAAGGCCGAAGTTGAGAAGGATGATATCACTGTCACAAAATCAATTCTATTTAAAGATGATATCAAAGGAGCCTCGATTTTGATTGCATTCCTAAAGAAATTGGATTTATAATATGATTAAATTGATGGATTTAATAATGGAGAGTCAAGAAAAATCTAAAGGATATCTTAATATTATTAATAATTCAAATTTTAAAAAATGGTTTGGTTATAGTAAAGTGGTTGATACGCAAGGAAATCCCATGATTGTTTTTCATGGAACCAAATCTCCACCAAAAAATTTTTCAAAAAAAAGAATAGGGTTTGGTTCTACAATATTAGGAAATTATGAAGTAGAAAGACATGGTATTTTTGCCGCAGAAGACTCCCAATTAGCCCACGAATTCGTCACTGCTGGTGATTATGAAAACGAACGTGATTTTGGTCATTCTATTATGCCATTATTTATGAAAATAGAATCTCCATTAGATACCACTAAAATGTATTATACCGACGCATTATTTAATACTGTAGAAGATTGGGGAAATGAACATAAAGAATGGTTTAATAATAAAGAAGATAAATATAACGGATACCGACTCGCCCGAATATTAGGAGATAAATGGAGTTCTAAGATGTGGTTATTGTTTGATAAAGATGAAGGAAATGACCCTGAAATGTGGATTTCTATGTTTAAAGATTTAGGATATGATGGATTAAAAATATACGAAAGGTCAGAATTAGAAAATAATACATCGTGGGTAGCATTTGAACCAGAACAAGTTAAATCGGCAATAGGTAATACCGGCGAATTTAGCAATGACTCAAATATTTTGAAAGAAAAATTATGATAAAACTAATGGAATTACTAAATACAATTCGTCAAGAAAATGAAGAAGGATTGGTGCCTGTCGATAATTGGTCGGCGCAACACGCAATGTATTTGGAGGATATGGGATTTAAAAATGATGGAATTTATCATTATTCTTTAAAAAAACCAGAAATAAAATTAAGTTATAAAAAAGGTATGGGATTTATAGTTGATGATAAGGTAAAAAATGAAAAAACTACACTCCCAAAATTCAAAGATGTAGAAGAGTTTTTTATGAATTATAAACAACAATTTGATAATACTCCGTATGAAGACAGAAAATAAACAATATAAAAGAAACTGTCCTAAATGTGGAAAAGAGTTATTCTATAAGATAGAACGTTCTTGTATTAATGCTAATAAAATTAATTCTATGTGTTGTAGTTGTGCAAATAGAATAATATCTACAAATAGAATTCCGTCAAATGGATTTGGGTTTCTTGGAAGAAAACATTCGGATATTACTAAGAAGAAAATGTCTAATTCGCAACTTGGAGAAAAAAATCATATGTATGGAAAAAGACATTCTATCGAGCAAAATATAAAAAATTCAAATATCCAAAAAGAAAGATATCTTAATCCAGAAGTAAGAAAGAAAACTTCCAAAATGACAAAATTGGCATTAAATAAACCAGAAATTAGAAAGAGACATCTAATTGCGATGGCCGAAACAAAATATTTAGGTCGTAAAACAGATAAAGGGCAATTAGAATTTTTAGAAAAATGGAATAGATTGGGATTCAATTTTATTCCAAATTATCAAGTTCATACTGATTTAGATTTATTCTATATTGATGGATATGACCCAATTCATCAAATTGTAATAGAATACGATACAAAATACCATAAAAGATTGGGTCAAATAGAAAAAGATTTAGTAAGACAACAAAAAATCATTGAAATTCTTAAACCAAAGAAGTTCTGGAGATACAATTCAGAAGACAAACAATTTAAGAGTATTTCATAAATTCAACCATATTTATAACCATATGAACAAATTTGAAAATTTAGAAGTCAAGCAATTTAGTCTTAAACAAATAGTTGAAAATCTTGGAAAGATTCCTGCTGACGGGGGAGCGAAATTTGGCAACGACCAACAGAAGCTATCACCACAACAGAAAAAAGAGTTGATGGAGAAAGTTCGTAAATTCAATGAATATGGTAAAGTATTACGATGTGAAACCGCTCTTATGGAAATGTCAAAGACATTGGCTGAGATTGGTCAGATGGCAGAATCGTATGCTATGACAGAATCCGGCGATTACTTCCAAGCCGAAACCGTCAAGAGAGATTTCGGTGACGTAAAGAAAATCACAAAAGACTTTTCAAAACTATCAAGAGAATGTTACGGCGGACTCCAACAATTGAATGCTCTCTATGAGGATATGGGAAGAAAGATGGAACGTTATTTTGAAATATCTTCTTTAGAAGAAATCGCATCAGCTATAAATCCTCAACAGAAATCATCTCCGGCTCCTGTAGTCGGTGAAGTCGCACGTGAAGAGGAAGAAGGATTCTAATATTACAATTTGTTCGGAATGGGGAGAACGGTCAGTTTAATTACTGGCCGTTTTCTTTTTTCACAGGCCAAACATAAGGAATATTATCAGGTTCAGACCAATTGAATTGGGCATAATAATTTTTTTGAAGTTCCAACCCCTCGGATTTTATAATACATTCCAATCGAAGTATGTCTTCTGATTTGAATACATTTTTAACCGGAAATCCATTTTCAACTAACCACGTATTTATACTTCTGACTTTAAGATGGGACTTTAAGGTTATTGCAGCGGCGTCAACACGGCCTTTAAATAAAAGTCTAGAACGATGACTCGAATGAATTTCTTCCTTACCAAGCCAAGACGGCAAAACGAGAAGCGCAGGATATGTGGTTGCCCTACCTTTGAATCCACGGATTTTACATTCCTCCGAACTACAGTAGATGTAAAGTTCCAATGCCTTTTCATAACCTTTCCACTGTAATACCGCTGGGTGGTTTGCCCAACCTTTTGCCGTCGGATTATTGAGGACTTTTAGGATTTGTTCTGCTTCGGTTTGTTGTTTACGCAGTCGTGACCCGTCGAGGACTTTTAGAGATTGAACGAAACTGGCGAATGGTAAAAATGTTTGCATGACGTTATTATACATCATCGTCTACCACTGGCAACTTCCTTTTTTTATTTCTCACTTGTATTTATTTTTGACGACTACTAATTGCCCAATGACGTAACTATTAGGATAACAGAGATTCCAAAATTCGGATTTCAATTCATGTCCATGAAATATATGGATGTACAAAGCCACAGCCGAACTACGACTTATACCAGCAGAACAATGGATTATAAAATTTTTATCCTTATTGATATTTATGAAATTTAGAATTTTTAAAGCCAATTCAACTGATAACGGATTATAGGCTCTTCCATCGTAACTATCAAATTGTTTAGCGGTGATATCTGAGAATTGTAAGGTTAAAATATCCTTGGTATTATTTCTATCAAGATTTAATCTATGCAATTCTTCGTGTTCATTATTTATGGAAATAAGAACCGTATTATTAGGAAGTGTATGTATTGTTTCTGCTTCCACACAGGATATATTTGTAGCTGTTAACATTTATAAGGTGTTCTTTGTTTTCTTTTTATTTCGCTTCTTATTCCGTTCTGGCATTTCTGTTATGAAGGAACCGATATTACTCTTGATGTGAATGCCATTCAAATGGGCGAATGTCCAACATCTATCTTTGTCGTCGGATGTAAAGAAGACCGCAGGACTTCCTTTATCGTCATAACCTTGAAAAAAGGCCACGACCAATTCTTTCTTTCCACCAACATCAATTTCACTTTCTCCGACACATATCAAAAATAATTCGTTTAAACTTTTTATTTCTTCGGACGATTTAAATTTAATTCCCAAATTTCTCCAATTAGTTATTAACTCTTTATTAGTCATTTTATATAATACGTTTTAATTCTCCCGTCCAAACTATAAATCTTAAAAATTCTTTTAATGGATTTCCAATAGATTCATAATATTTTATAATATTATTTTGTCTTATTAAGTCTTCTTTTTGTTGTGAGTGATATTTGTGATACAAACTGTCATATTCAATCCACGAATGCAAATTTTCATCATATCCATCGGCGTCATAACCAACATTTAAAAATCTACGGGGTTTATAATTTGTATTGTGTTCTTTATTATATTTTTCAAACCATTCTCTTGAGCCTTCATCAACTTTTGTTCCTATACCCAATCGTTTAAGTCTTTCTAATAAAGAAATTCTTATTTTTCTTTTATGTTCTTCTGAAAGTTTCTTTCCATAATGACAACTTTTAACTCCTAACTGACTTTTGGATAAATTTAATCTATGCGTTTCTGAGAAGATTTTTGTTTTTCCAGATTCGCTTAATTTTTTTCTTGTTTCATCTGAAAATGTTCTATTTTTAGCAACACAACTTCCACAAATAGTTTTATTTCTTAAACAATCAGTCAAATATTTTAAAGAAGAATATTCTTGAATTTTACCGCATTTAGGACAGTTTTTAATATACGGACCATTATTTTTTCTCAAATGGGCTTTAAGACCCAAAACTTTAGTATAACACTTTTTACAAACGGAATTAAGTTTTGTGGATTTATCATAAGAACGTTTTGTAGAATATTGATGTTCGGTTCCACATTTAGGACAATTTCTTTTCCAAATCTTTTTGTTCCCAGTATTTTCGCATGTTTTCTTTACAAATTCGTTTTTTGTTTCGTTGATACCAACGTTTTGAACGAATGTTGGTCTGTTCTCTGATTTCGTCTTCGGTTCTGTGGAGTTTCTTTCTTCCCATAATGTCATATCTTTCATACCATATAAATATGGCGTCAAAATATAAAACGTCAAAATGTTTTATGAATTTTATTAATAAATTCTTTACATTTCTTCTTAGACTTTAAAATCTTTTTGGCTGCCCGTTTAATGGATTTTATTTCTTCATGAATTTCTTTCGATGATTGGAATTTTTCTGAAATAAATTTGTTCATATTATTTGTGATAATTCTCATACAAACTATGATATAGTTCGTTAATTTTCTCATAATCTACAGATTTTGGTAACGTAGTTGTTTTGTATGCGGTGTCTAATTTAGATTGAAATTCGGTTGCATATTCCATCAATTTATCATATGACCATCCTCCATTTTTAATATGAAGAATCTCTTCCGCATCGGGCCTTTTTACAATAACTTTATGGTCATTCAAAATTTCTAATCCCATTCTAAGCAGACGGACTAAGTGAGAACCGTGTTTGCAATCGTATTGATACTTGACTTCAAGTTCGTGTCTGGCTGGATTACGGTTCTTTTTCCAGTTAAGCCAAGATTTATATGATTCAGTTTCTTTTTTAAATTGCCGTTCACGATTAATTATATCTACTACTTCATCTTTTAAATTGTATTCAGTTGCCAATCGTTCAACAACTCCATCTCCATAAATAGATGGCCAATTGCCTTCATTTATTTCAAGATTTGAAAGAGTGTATATTAGTTCCCATATTGTAGATTTTAAATCGTCCCGTTGCATTTCATCTAACGGATATTGAGTTAAATTCCAACGTTCAACTTCTGATTTTATTAATCCAAACGCTTCTTGTATTTGTGGTGGTGTATGAGGAGGAAGACCAAAATCTTCTCGTTTTGGTTCTTGTAATTCTCCCTTCACAATCCATTTTCTATGTCTTTCTATTTTATGTAATTGTGCCCATGCGTATCCTGAAAATGTAAACTTTGCCTTAGAAGATAGAAATAAATCTCTATTTTCCATCAAAGCTTCCATAGGACTCTTGAACACGAAATGGTCGGCTGGGTCCGTCCATAATACTTCGATGATGTTTGGATTGACGTTGGCCGCCAAGACCATGAACTTCTTCAAAGAATAAAGAGAAGACTCAAACTTCGGATTCTTGGGATTCTTTAAATATTCTAAAGATGTCTCAAGTTCCTTGTTATCAATCGCCTGTTCAAATTTGTGAAAAAGGTTGTTCTCGACGTCCCTTGGGGGGATGACGATGCCCTTAACATCCACGTCAGACAGTTCATTGTTCAAACCGTAAGCCTGTGAACCGTGTAAGGTCACATAAATTGTATTTGGGACTAGCCATTTCATAATAGTAAGATTCTATAGGAGATTTTATAAATGTCAAGCGTTCGTCATCATTTAATTTGTTCAAACGGTTTCTCACATAAAAGATTTACAAACATCATTATCTCTTTATAAACGTCATCGGAATCATTAAATCCAAACTTTTTTGTGGCGTAGTCATTTATCCACGTTCTCAAATCCGTACCAAACTCTTCTGAACGAGCCTTTACGTCACAACAAAATTCGGCCAAATATACTGACGGCATTTCTTTAATTCCACCGTTCCATGATTCCGGGTGATGTAAATTGGTAGTATTATGGTGATGAATCGCCAACTTCAATTTTAATTTATTACTCTCTTCGGTTGGATTGTACAAAGACAGATATTCGAATTCAATCCCTGTAAACTTACTAGCATCGTGAATAAATCCATTTGCGATGAGTTGTTTACCGAGGTCGGTTCTACCCTGCAAAATTAACTTCTCGCCTAAAATAAGACAATTATCTTCGACATTTCTTATATGTCTAGTAATACTTCTTATCTTAGACAAGGTTAATTCTGCTTCTTTACGAAGTCTGTCCGTCTTTTTCATACTTTACAATCGTTCAATTTCTTTTCAATTTCGTCGAATGTTTCTTTAACTTTCAATTGACTATTATCTTTGAACAAAATAACACAAGACATCTCATCGGCATATTGCCAATAATATTTTATTTCATTAACATTTATGCTGATATCTGCCCATTTTTGGGTTGGAGTTTCAAATTTTTTAAAATGTAATTTAATAAACATAATTTTAATGTAATTTTCCATCGCTGATAATACAACGGGTCAAATCCTTCGTTTTTATTTTCAGTTTTTTTGGAGTTAACCATTTAGATTTCAATGATTCAAACGCTTCTGTCAAATTTGTCATTGAATGCTTCTTTCTCTTAGCACCAGCGTTTTGGTCTTTAACCGCGTCGGAAATCCTCGAAACAATCAGACCTGCATCGGCATTTTCTTCTTGTTGGACAACCCATCCGGCAATTTCCTTGTCTTTCAAATATCCTTCCTTGTCATTCAAAACGATGACGTATTCATATTTGACCTTAGGCAAATCCTCAGAATTATCAGTTAAATCTTCGTTGGTAGGGGATTCTTCCTCAACTTCCGGTTGAAGTTCTTCCTCAGCCATCTCTGATTTTAATTGAGTGATTACAGCGGCAATCACTTCTTCATCAATACCATTCTCACTCATTGCGGTTTCAATTTTTTCAATATCAATTTTCATATTTTTATATTTGTTTATTACACTACCACTATACTACAATATCCGATTAATGTCAATGAAAAGGTAAAATTCTACCCCATTCCACTGATTTGAAGGATGTTAGGTCAGTTCCGCCGGCATAGGAAATTGCGGATTGTAAGGAATCTTTGATTTCCTCAAGTCTCTGTTCACATGTTATGCCTTCGACTAATTCGACTGCCCGGCCTTCTATATTTTTCTTATGTCCTTTGAGTTCGTAAGAGGTCGACCCACGATAAACTTTCATACCATCGATTATTTTAGCCGGAGAATCGATACAAGACGCGAACCAACCACCACTCATAACCATCGTGGCGCCGAATGTGAGGGCTTTGGCGACGTCGCCATAGTGTTTTGCCCCACCATCCGCTATGATTGGTATAGAATCTCCGACCGTATCGAAGGCATATTTAATAGACTGCAGGGTTGGAATGTGGAATCCGGTCATATAACGTGTAGTACATATTGAACCACCTCCAATTCCTACTTTTATAGCATTTACTCTCAACTTTACTAAATGAAAAACTCCATCAGTGGTAGCTACATTGCCGGCTATCAATTTCGTATTTGGAAAATTTGATTTAATATAATAGATAATTGGCTTGACATTTTCATGGTGGGCATGGGCAACATCAATCGTAATGAAATCAACTCTCCACCCTCGTTCTTTAATGGTAGTCAATTCTTTAATCGACTCATCATTAACGCCGGTCGATATGCTAATCAATTTCCAGTTTTCTGTATTTGCGTTCTTAACAAAATCGAGTGTGTTTAATCCCAATTCTTCATGATAGGATTTACCGAATCTGTGATAGATATAAAAATAACCATTCTCGGATAAAAACTTAGCGATTGAAGGGCTTATGACATCTTGCATGTTAGCCGGAACCACAGGCATCTTAAATTTATATCCACATAATGTAGTTGTGGTATCACCATTACTCCTACTTGGTAAAGAAGAGAGATTTGGAAATAATGTAACCGTATCGTAAGATAATAAAAAATCGTTCATAACAGCGAATTATATCACTGATATGAACGATTTTCAAGTTTTTATATTATTTAGTCTCTGTGGTCGTCATCGCCTTGAGTATCATGTTCATGATATGCCACATCACTCAAATATTCATCCATTGACTGGTCGTGGAATTGGTCGCCTTGATTAGGCCACAATACATTTGCCAATTCTCTTGAGAAAAACTGGGAGTATCGTTTCATGTGGTCATCTAAATGTCTACGGCTTATAGCATTTCTAATCTCAGCTTCGATTTGGTCTTCTTTTGAAGAACCTGTTCTGGCTGGATTTTCATCTTGCATTCTATCACCATGTAAATCTGCCTGATTTCTTGAGTCATTATCATCGTATTGATACCCACTACTTAGATATCCTTTAGTAATTATAGAATCCATCGTCTTTATATCAGTTAACGCTTGCGTAGAAACCGTCTTCACTTCGTCATCCGCGTTAGGCGATTTTGCGGCGGCGTTGATATATTCAGCCTGAGCTTTCAACATTCTGCGGCTGGTATTAATGTTTCCATTATGTTCTTGTGTGGTCTTCCAATCCGATTCTTTTACTAATTTGAATTGGTTGCCGTTAACATTTTCGAATAATTTCTTCATATTATTTTCTTTTAGGTATAGCTGAAACGTAAGCGGTTATATCGTATCTGTCCAGTGGTTGTTCTATAGAACCCGCTCCATGAGCGGTAATCTGACCGACTAATTCCATAGGTTTTCCTACTTTATTAGTAAATGGTATGGAGATTTGCCATTCTTTATATTTAGGCATTCCGTTCGATGTATCTGCGTGTCCTCCGTATTTGGCGTTCAATATAGTAACATCTAATCCAGTAGAACGTAATTTTTCAAAAATTCTATTTATAGCTTCCCAACTATTGTCCGAAAACATACCCTTCGATAAGTCAGATAGAATCTTGTTCACCTTTCCAGCGGCGACGTTGTTGGATTGTCCGTCGATTGGATTTGATACATTCCCATCAGTTTCCTTTAAAGTACCTCTATCGATTCCCTGTTTTATTCTAGACCAATCCATATCCCTTACATCGGTTTGTTTTGGTTTTGGGGTTTTACCAAAAAATTTGGTCGATTTCTGTTTTGATTTCTGGTTCGGTGTAGAACCATAATGTTTGTGATAATGGTCAGCTTCATCATCGGCATCCATATCACATGCAGCATCTGCTTCATCGCCTTCCATCAAACCTTCGCCGCCTTCTTCATCAACTAAATTCTTAGCTGTAGTAGCCGCAAGTTTCAAAGCATTTTCAAAATCTCCGATTTTCAATGCCTCTTCGATTTCATCGCATCCATGAGCCAAAGTAGCAGTATCAGGCAAATCTTCCAATCCAATACCAAGTTTATTCGTTACTATGATGTTTACGAGTTTGTATGCGGCGCCTCTACTACCAAGTTCTCTCAACAAATTTCCAATTTTTTCTTGGGTTTTTGGTGAAATGTTCTCATTAAGTTTCTTCTGAATCTTAACAGATTCATTGATGATTTTCTTAATTAATAATTTTAGATGTGACAATTTCATATATGAATCAACCGATTTCAGTTAGAATATCTCTTACGATGTCTTCTACACGTTCCCATTTATGATTTATTGGGTTCTGTACGACATTTCGATTTACGCCTTCTTGGAGATTTCCAGAAGGAAACATGAATGCTCCTCTTGTACTAGGATTTGAAACGAAGTCGAATGCTATTAATTCAAAATCATCTTGAACGATGTCGGCTTCTTCATTCATACTCTTGTTCACCGTTCCAAGTCCACGACTTGAAATACCAAGTCTAATATTAGCCTTGAATAGTTCTTTTAAAATATTTCCATTTGGGGTAGGAAGAACTTCCACAGTTCCAATCAAATCGTCACCTTCCCAATGCATCTCAACTACGTTATGAGATACGTTTTGTAAGTTTACCACGGATGATTCTGGATGGTCTAACTCACCTAACGCACGTCGTTCTTTTATGAAATTTTCTTCATATTTTTTAGACTCACGGAAGAGAGTGTCTTTTGGATATACTCTACCATTTTGATTTTTAACTTTCGCACGTTGTAGAATGCCTTTGACAATTAAACGTCTATTTTGGTCACGGACTGCCTCTTCAAAGAGGTTATCCTTGACGAATTCAAATGTTATACAATCTACTAATAGTTGTTTTTGGTTCATATTATTTATTCCATCCTATTTCTTTTACATATTCCAATAGATAATATCTACCGGTCTTGTTTACTTCAATGGAACCTTTAGAATATTGACCGCTATACGTTCTCTGTCTCATGGCATTTATGGCGGCTAATTTAATGTCTCTATTATCGACATTTACCATGTGACTCTCAGGAATCAATAATTTAACTTTTACTTTGGTAGCATCTACTCCCTCAGCTAGCATCTTCGATGTCTCTTGTATGTAATTAACAAAATTAACATTTCCACGACTATTTTTTACTTCGTCGGACATAAATTCCAATAGGAACTTACTTAAATCTTCTTGAATCCACTCTGCGACCGGTGGAAGCTTCTTTTTCTTTTTAGGGTCTACTTCCGGCGCTACGTTCGGTTTCGCTTGTGGCGGCGCCGAAGGTTTCTCAGGAACTTCTTGATTAGGAACGGTCGGTGCGGCTGGCGGTTGCGCCGTTGCGTCGGGTTGAACTCCTTGTGGTTCCGGAGCAGGTTCTCCACCAGTAGGTTGTGGCGCATTTGGTAATTCTTGTGCGCCGGTATCTTGAGCTGGTGGTTGTGTCGAGCCAGGAGGCCCTTCTTGACCATCTTGTCCTACTGTAGGAGGTTGTTCCTCACCGCCTGGAGCCGGTTCTGACCCTTCACTCTCGATTTTGATATTAATTCCTGGGGTCAAGAAATATTTCTTATCATTTTCGTCGGAGGCAATAACTACATAATCTTTATACCAAAATTCCACGCTAATCTTCTTTACACTTTTTATAGTATAATCGGTCTTTGGTTGACCATAACCACGGGATGCATTGGCGACAATAGTCTTACCTAAAAGTCTTTTGTTCATCTTTTCTAACAAAACCTTCTTAGCATCAGATTCGGCCTTATTTTTCTTATCTTCAAAAGCTCTAAAATCTCTGGTGAAATCATATTCTCCTGGGTCTTCCGGTTCAGGTGATGTATCAGGAGCAGCAGCCGGTTCCGGTGTCTCTTGGTCTGGCCCACCTGCATTCATTCCTTGTGGTGGCATAGCTGGGGAACCTGCTGGGCCGGCCGGGTCTTCCATAGGAGGTTGCGGCGCCTGCTCGGTCAAATTTATTAGTGTTCTTAGTTTAATTCTGCTCATATTAATCTATATCTTTTACTTTTTTGTATCCCATCTTAGTAGTCACGTCCATTGCCCTTTTACTACCACCCTTCTTTTTACTAAACGCAAATGGGGTAGAATATCCACCTACTGCGCCTGTACCTGTTTCTTCATTTATATCATTTTCGGTTTCCGTCTCTTTAAAATATTGTGGTCTTGGAGAACCGGTTCCTTCTTTATATCCGATATTAAATTCACGTCTGGCCTGTAAAGCATATTGCCCATCTTTTTCTAATATTATAGCTTTATTAAACCAATTTAAAAAATGAGAAACTAATCCAGTATCTCGATTCTTCTGTGCAGCTCCACATTTTACCCCGACGTCATGATATGATTTTAAAGAATTCATTTTAACGGATTCTTTAGATTCTTCGTCGGCTTCATCTAATCCGTGTAATTTCTTTACTGCTACGCCGCTTTCCATATCGTCATTATATTTGCCATCCATTCCTATAGCTTCATTTTCCGGTTCAATTGGTTCATCTACATCGGATTGGTCATATCCTCTAAGAATTTCAGGACGATATCTGGAAAGTTTCTGAGTCTTACACTTAGAACAAACTTTACATAATGGTATTCCCTGCGCATCATTAACCCACTGACTATGTAATCCACTGCCACAATTACATCCATTGTTACCTGTGGATTCGCCAACATTGACTGCTTTCATTACATTCTGTCTTCCAGCATCAAAGTCGTGGTCATTTTTTACTCCACCAATAGGTTGACCTTCGCCTAGTTTTCCAGTCGATTCTTTAATGATGTGTCGTATTAACGATTTAAGAGATGATTTTTTCATTTTTTATTTTCGACTTGATTATTGATTTCTTTTAACAATTCATATGAAAGTAACACTACCATTACTTGATTGTCTTTTACAATTTTATTTGATTGTGGTTTTATTTTATCCAACTGACGAATTACTTCATTGATTTTAATTTGAATCACATCGTTATCATTGATTTTAGATGATAACACCCCCAACTGTCGTTTTACATTATCGACTTGTGATACGATAAATGTTCCGAGAGAATTGGTATTAGAAATATTATTTATATATTCACGTAGAACGTTCTTCTGATTATCATCCAAGTCTTTATATTTCTTATTCATTCCTTCGACTAAAATACGATATGATAAAAGACGGACGTCTTCGTTCTGTTGGGCATAGAAACTTAGAATATCATCATCCTCATTGGCCTTCTTAGGTTTATTAACAATGTTCTCTATGATGCAGGTTTTTGCCTGATAAATTTCTTGGACGTCAAATTTAAGGTCTTTAGACGACGCATCTTCAAAAAGTTTAAATATGGAAGCTAAACTTCTATAATCCTTGATACTAGATTTTAGGAAATCGTCTATTGGATAGAGTTCTTTAATTTCTTTAATTAGTTCGTATTTTTCTTTGGTCAACTTAGATGTACTAAGTTTTTTACGTTGTTCGACGATGACTGATAAAAATCTATCCGCGTCCGAATTGTCACGCTTTTTTTCCGATAAAAGAAAATTATATAGTCTCCATTCCCTACCCAATTCCGTATTTTCTTTGAAATACTTGAAGAGTAAATCCTTGGCATCGGAACCTTCTTTTCCGGCCATGATGTCCGCAGTCAATTGTCGTGTTAATAATTCAAACAAAATACCGGTGTTTTTAAACTTTGAATGGCGTAATTTTTTAAGCATATGTTCAACTCTTCCACATAATTTATAAATATATACATAATACGTGAAAATGTATTATTTCATTATTCTGCAATTATGTTACTTTCATCGAGAAGGGATTTATTACCCGACTCTTTTGACTCTTTTATTAACTCTTTCTTTTCCGATTTTGACTTCAAATAAGACCCTAGACTTTGTAATAAACTACCTCGTTCTAGCGTTTCTAGACTTAATGGTGAATTTTTACTCCATTTAGGAGTCAAAGAGTCGTGTCCTTTTCTAGCGGACCTGTTATTTTCTAAATTTCCCAACGGGTCTTCTCCAAATGGGTGTTGTTCTCTTGCATCGTGTTCGCCTGCTTGAGACGGTCTTTCATAGTCATCCGCATGTTCTCCTTGTACTTCATCCATGCTTCCACTACCATTCATTTCAGATTTTTTCATCTGATTCCATTTGAAGTTATTTACCTTGCCTTTGACCCTAGCTTCTTGTAATGGAGGAAGGCCGCCGCCTAAATCAGGCAACTCTTCTCCGGGACCACCACCGCCCAAATCCATTGGAGGGCCGCCCATGTCACCACCCATGCCGCCGCCACCTTCTCCACCAGCGGCCTGAGGATTAATCTTTTGAAATGGCTTTGCCGGGTCATTACCTTCTTCTTCAATTGATTTAAATCTCCACATTTGTTTAGAATCTTCGACAATTTGGTCTAGTAATTCATCCGAGTCATTTTTTGAAAGATTGAATACGTTTTTGTAAATCCAGGCTTTTGAAAATAATTTATTTTCCATCATGTTCTTGGCCAACTCAGTCTTATTGCCCCAAACTTCAATCTTTTCTTTTTCAAAGATAGTAGATGGATTGGTAAGTTCTAATTTAAAATTGACCAACGTCTCGTCTCTATATCCTTGAGAATATAAATGGACTATGGCAATTTTCTCTAATTCAGATATGAGGCATCGTTGAATACGTCCAATCGTTCTAGCGAAACGAACATCTTCTGATGCTAATGTAGCCTTACCTGATAATTCTTCTTCATATCCTAAGAATGCCTTAGGAATTTTAAGGGCAGACATTAACTTATTACGAAGGTATTCGATATCGTCAATACCTGTAAATTCCATGCCTGATAACGTATCAATGGATGTACCACTATCACTACCACGAACAGGAAGATAAAAATCTTCTACCATGTTTTGAAGATTAAATCTAAGATTGTAGTCGCCGGTTTGTGGGTCGAGATAAGGAACCTTCTTCATCTTACTGATGGCCTTTTCCATGAAACTATCAACATCTTGTGGTGGAATATTACCAACATCCAACTTAAAGATACGCTTTTCAGGAGCTCTCATAATACGATGGATTAACATAGCATCTTCCATCAATGACAGCTGTTTCCAAACTCTACGTGCGCCTTCTACCATTGCCTTACCATATGGTAAGAAATTTGAATCAGATAACAATCTAAAATGCGCACATTCGAAAAATTCTAAAGTTTCTACTTGGGATGTATCGGTAGGACGGATTTGGAACTTAACATAGTTCTTGTTGAGTGGGTCTGTGTTTTCAAGACGTTCAACATTGTAAGCGGAAATCGGTTCAATTTGGTAAACTCCATATTCAGGTGATACATAAAGTCTCATGTAGAAATCGCCATATTTACATAAATTTCTAGTCCAAGACCAAATATTATGTTCGATATTTAAAATATCATAAAATAAGTTTTCTAGAATACCTTTTATATTAGCATCGTCAGCATTTACCACTAAAATTTTACCTAATTCATTCGGAGTTGTAGATTCATCTGCGTAGATATCCAACGCAGACGCCAAGATAGGGTCCATATCCATCGTATCATAATCTCTAAATAAATCGATACGGGCTGCTTGATATGCTAATGAAAAATCTCTAGTATAAGCGTTATATGAGGTAGAACGAACTCTATTAAAACGGTCACGTAGACTGTTTCTATCCGTCGCATACATCAAATCGCTGGTATCTTTAACTTTAAGTTTCTTGCCACCGACGTTTCTTACTACTACACCTGCAGAAAATAATTTTTTTAGACGAGCGAACAACGATTTTTGTTTTACATCAATCTCATCGTTATCTACGTTAACTTCTGGTCGTATTGGTCCGTTTGCCATATTAATATCCTTTCAATGTGTGTGTTGTGTTGTGTAATAAATACACATAGATTATCGTAAAAGCCACGTTAAAGACGTAACATCTCCCGGTTTACCTCCTGTTTTCATTTGCCAGTAATCCCTACCAGTCGATTGCATACCAGCTTTATAGACTGGAGTTGCGGTATTGTTTTGACTAACGTGTATTTTATCTAACATAGTTTTAGTCAAGAGAATACCATCTGAACGCAGTCTTAGTGCGGTATCTCTAACCCAAAGCCCGATAGCGAATGACATTACCAAATCATCATTATAATTCTCAGCTGCTTGGGCCTTACCATTATCCCAAATAAATGTCTTTAATTCTTCGATTAATCTTGATGAATGAATAATAACCGACCTTTCTCTAAAATATGCCTCCATCTTTGAAATAATAACCGGCCTTGTACTGATGGTGGTTGTAAATCCTGGTTTCAACTTTTTGTCTTCTGCGTTGAATCGATTGGTAAGTTGTCTGTGGACTTCAATGATTTTCAAATCCAAACTACTATAAAATGTGTTTTTATACTCACGGTCGATGATTTGTTGTAATACTGCTGGCCCGAGTCCGTTATATTCTACAATCAACAAGGCATCGTTGTATTTTGTGGACATAATTACAAGTTCATTGCCGAAGTCTTTCATTGATAGTTGGCCGTGATATTCGGCAACCTGTTCCAAAGTATCTACATCGATGATATGAGCTGCGGAGTAATCTAAACCATCACCACGAGCAGGGTCTGCGCAAGTAATATAACTATGGCCGTCTTCCGGTTGTTTAAATATCCACCATTCTTCGCCTCGGTATGCCTCTATCCTGTCAAAAATCATTTCTGGATTTTCTTCATATTCTTTAAGAATCATCAAATCTACAACGTTAGTTCCTGATGACAAGAAATCGCAGTCACACTCCTGATTGGCTCCCTTTACGCCTAATTGTTTCGTCTGCTCATCTCTCCAATGTTGATTACGTTCAGGATGTAATTGCCAAGGAAGTTTCAATGTCGTAAAATCGTTCTTCTTCTTCTCGGCATTTACCCACATCTTATGGAACCAATTACCAACACCGTTAGGAGTAGAAAGAACAATGGCTCTACCACCAGTCGAAAGGGTATTATAACACGAAGTCCAAATATCTTCTGCTTCGTCGATGAATGCCGCTTCGTCGATAATCAAAAGACTCAACGCCTTAGAACGGCCGGCGTCTCTGGATGATGAAGTAGCAGCCACCTGCGAACCATTTTCAAACCTAAGAGACATATGATTGTTAGTAGTTTCTTTTACCTTCAACCACGATGGTAAGTGTTCATTGGCAAAACGAACTTTAGTTACAATTTCCTTTGAAACTTCTTGTTTGATGGAAATAATAAGAACGCTCTTATCACTATTAAAAATCGACAACCATAAAGAATATGCGGCCACTAATGTAGTAATACCCAATTGACGAGATTTTAAAATTAAAAGGAATCTATCATCATGAAAATGTTGAAGTGCGTCCTCTTGAAATGGAAATAAATTAAAGGGTATAGTTCCCTTATTTGGATGTTGAATTTTAACATACTTTCGCATGAAATATATCGGGTCTTCCATGCATTTTTTAGTTTCTTCACGTATTACATCTCTTAAATTTAATTTCGGTTGGGTCGACATATTATTTCTTCAATGACAATTCAAATTCATCTATCTCTTCGGTTATAGTCTTTAATTCGACATCAACCTTAACCAAATCCAATTCAGCATCAGGCAACCACTGAGGATTTGATGTTCCTGAAAATGTTATCTCAGTACCATCAGGCAACGATTCTTTTATTTTTCCAGTTTCATTTTGTAGAAAATGAATCGCTTCTAAAACTTTTTCTCTAAAATCTTTTAATACCCCACGTCTATTTTTAAGGAGTTTCATCTTTTCATAATTGTCCCATTTTCCTGTAAGACGATACACCATCTCTTCTTTTTCTAAACAATCATAACATTTACTAGTTCTAGGAAATACTTTTTTATCTAATTTATTTCCAAAGACTCTAACGTTCATACCACAATCCGAACATTTCGATGCTGTATTAATAGCATCAATCATAGGAGTATCAGTAGAACTCATTGGCTCTTTTCTACCATTCTTTTTAGTCCACTTTTTACCTTTAGAATCTTTCCATACATCGCCTTCTTTTCGTTTTTGATTAGATTCCGGGGTATACCCCACTTGAATGAATGGATTTTCTCCATCAACAACTTGTTTAATAGTTTCTATATTCCAACGTCTTCTAGCCATAAATTATTCCTTTGTATTATATAGTGTACGAAATAGTATTATTGTATTTATAATAAGATAGTTACGGACTAGTCTCTATTTGTTTAACTCCCGCAACCCAATATATTTTTCTTCCGGCCAATGAATCATATTCCGATGCCAATGATTTTTTAGTTGTGACCGTGGTGGACAATCTATCAGTTCCATCTCCTAAAGATAAATATAAATATGAACTATCCGATGTAATATCAACTATTGGGTCGAATACTATAGCTCCGTCAGCTCTGATAGATAACATTCTACTTTGACTTATATCTGGAATTCCTGGTCTGGCTATTATATTTGGTATGTATAAATCTCCAAATTGGATTATTGCGCTTTGCGACACATATAAACTTCCCGACACATGTAAATCTTGATAACTTCCTCCACCGGGAATATACGGTATTAATGTACTACCCGACGGGTCAAAATTTTGTAATGCATTTAAATCCGAATAAATTAAATTATTATTTACGTCAAATAATTCTGCTCTAATTTGAAAACATTCGTTAGCTACACTAACGGGCCAAGGGATTCTAGTGGTATATACATCAGGAGAAAATCCATCGTCTCCGAACACACTAAATGAGATATTTTTAATATATGCATTACACAATGTAGGGACTACCACCAACGTACCATACAAATCTGACTTCGGTGTATAGAACGTGTAAACATCAGTAAAATCTACAATAGAACTGCTTTGATTGGCTTGTAATTCTGCAATTTTTATTCCATATTGAGTTGTATACGCCGGGTCTTTGGAGGCTGCCGGTACCGAACTTGTAAAATAAAATGTCAGATTAGCATTTGTCTCGGCTGGATTTTTATTTATTACTGCGGAAATATCAATTGCATATTGAACGTTAGCTTTCATGAACATGAAATTCGAATCATATGCAGAGCCGGATTCTGATAAAAATTGATTGACGTCGAATGGAACATAATTAGCATCTCTATTAGTTGCCACCGAATCGTTTTTTACCATGAAATAGTCTTTGCCTGTCGGAGGAATTGACGCCGACATATACATACTATCTACGGCATAACTAGGAGAATGCACCAATGACAAATTATTGGAACTGGTGAACCAGTATCGAGCTATATGTTGACTATTATAAAATTTACCTAATATCTCATAAAATTTATTTTGAGACAACGCATCTAGTAGTATTTGGTTTGTGGATATTGGTTCATCTGATATGACTGTGAAGTCGGCTCCAGATAATAAACTCCTTCTATATATTTTATGACGGGCCACATATCCGGAAAATGTTCTGATATTTCTATAAGTTATATCGGCGTATGACTGTTTTACTATATAAGTTACTCCACCGATTGTAGTTGTTTGATAGCTAGATGTAGCATTGTTATAATTTATGAATGGATACTGTATAGAAAAATTTGCATTTGTAATATTAGTAACGGAATTATTTCCGAATGAATCCGTATAATAATACGGCATATCAATTTGAATAGTATTATTACTTATGACATTCTTGATTACATATGATGCGGTCTGAGACACTGCGATATCGGCGTGTGATATCGGAGACTTTATAGTATTTATGTTAAGATGTACAGTTGCGCCGACCATTTGAGAATTGAAGGCATTATAGTCAGGAGTCCCGTTTGTCACTATAGGAGTAATTAGAGTTAATCTATAATCTACATCGGTTGTAGCTTTATTCACATTTGTAAAATTTACATTCGATGTAGGATTTATCGCTAAACCGTTGATAGTTCCTGTAAAGTTCTCATTACTTACGAGTCCGGATGAAACCACAGAACTAAGAATCGGTATTTCAGCCGAATCTACCTCTATGATTGGGGATTGATAAAATCTAGCTCTTGAGTGATTTTTTAGAGCTTTATTAATGGTTATGTTTTGTATCCACTTAACAGACCTACCATCAACGAGAGTTCCGTATAGAATTACTTTGCCTACACCGTCTGCCGTATCATTATATACGTGAATGGAGAAAACGTGTGAAGTAGCTTCTTTATAAGCGGCTGCGTTGGTCACATCCGAATACGTGGCCATTTCTATGAAAAGATTCTTTCCGGTGGAATCCAGACATTCTATCAAAATTTCTCCACCATTAACTAAAAACGAAGAACCGTTCGCCGCAAACGAATTTTTACCAGCGGCGAACGTTGGATTGAATTCGGATACTACGAAGTATCGTGAAAGATACTCCGTATCAATTACATCGGCGTGCGCCGTATATAATCCATATGATACGCCTTTTGCGCCAAAACTGTCCAATAGGTTTAATGCCATGCCTATAAATAGGCATATTACGTGAAATTGACCTTGGAAAATCCGTTATCTTTGGTTATTTCTATATGATTGTCAACCACATCCCTTAGAGCCTCAAGGTGAGACACTATCATAATAAAGTCAAAATGGCTCTTTAAGTATCCAAATAACGAACTCATTTGGGTCATATTCTCCGCGTCTAGAACCCCGAACCCCTCGTCTATGATAAGGAAGTTCGGTCTTGGTAGGTTTGATATGTTAATCAACGCCACACGGATAGCCAGAGACAAGGCGAACTTCTCAAATCCACTCGTCAAACTCATTAACCACTGCCCGTCATCATAAACTATGTAAGGTATGATGTTCTTACCGTCAGTCTCAAATAAAGCAGTAAACTCACTAATCTGACTCAAGATACTGTTAACTTCATTCTGAATCTCTGGAACTGTGGCAGTAATCACTTCAAATGGAATTCCATCACGGCTAACCGCTTGGCAGTAGATTTCATAAAGTTTGTGTTCTTCTTCGACGAGTTTAATCTTTGAAATAGTATTATTTATATCATTTATTTGATTCTTACATACGGACATTTTACTATTAATATCCATTAACGTTTTAGTCTTGGTTTTATATGAATATTCAACTTGAACCAATTCTTTTTCATATTCTACAATCTGTTTTTTGACATCATCATTAAACGTCATTGACTCTATGTTCTTGTTATAGAGTTCAATATTCTGATTATGTTTTTTTACTTCGTCTTCTAATTTAGACAAATTTCTTCTCAATGAATTGACTCCATCAGTCAATTTTATTCTATTATCCTTCAACGTATTTCGTTTAGATAATAATCCCAACAGTGTCAAATTAGCATCAAACGCCCATCGGGAGCTCTCTATTTTAGACTCAATTTCATCCAATTTGGTCTTAATTTCAGATGCATCTACTTGAATTTTTTCCATTCTTTCCTTTGCATCTTTGGCATCCTGCGCAATTGACCCAGCGTGTTTTACGCAAAATTCGCAGTCAGGATTGTAATCGATATCTCTCGCCCTATCAAAAATTTTCACATCTCGTAGGTAACTTGTCTTCAATTGTTCACGTTTATCGTTTATGTTTTTTTGGTCTAATTGAAGCATTCTAAACTGAGCCGACAGTTCGGAAACGTCCTTTGATTCGAGGTTGGCTATCTCCGATTCGACTTGTACTAGTTGCGCAGATACAATTTCAATGCCTAACTCCCTATTAGAAATGTCCTTCTTTGAATCGTTAAAAACGAGTTCGGCCTTCTGTAACATCATTTGGCTGTATCCCAACATTGGAATATCACCATCAATCTTAATGAGTTTCTTGGTCGTTTCGAGGACGGATTGTTGAATCAAATCACGTCTCTTGCCTACCTCAACCAACGACAATTGTTCCGATTCATACAATAATTCGGCTTGTTCCAAGAAGTTCTGATACTCTAGAATTTTACTCGTATAGTCATCGTTACGATAGGTCTTAATCATTACTAACAGTTCTTTTAGACGGTCATTACCCTCGGTATAGAGTCTATCGAAGACGGTAAGACCCATGAATTGAGCGAACAAATCCTTTCTATCCGAGTCGCCCATATCGATGATTGATGCATTGTTTTTACCATTTTGAACGCTTAAAGAGGTCAATACGAAATCATCATATGACCCTAAATACTCCCTAATTACCTCATTTGTATTGCGTCTTTGTTCGCCATTTAGGTCAATTTCTTCTCCGTTTTCAATCTTCCAAAACTTGACATCGACCTTAGCTTTACCCTTCTTATCGGTCTTAGCATCACGTTTTATGAAGTATCTTTTACCGTCCAATTCGAACTCAAATTTACAACTAAACGTCGCTTTTTTGTCGTTCATTATGTTTTTAGCGCTGGACGCACGTTCACATTTGTCGAACAAACAGAACGTTAAAGCGGAGAAAATACTTGATTTTCCGGAGGTATTAGACGCAAATAAACCAACCAAATCCTTCGTTTTTGTGAAGTCTATAACATTCCCTTCAGCATAAGAAAACATATTTTCCCACTCAAATTTGATAGGAATCCAACGAATGTTCCTTGCGAATTCATCCTTTTTGACCACGTTATTTACATCATTATTTATCTTAATCACTCCATCGATTGTGGTTTGGTCAATCACGTTTAACTTCGTTTTCAAGTAATCTGTAATGAGTGTGGTCTGATAATCCTTATCATTAATGTCACCTAAAACGATATTTCCGTTAGCTGATGGTATCCTCGTAAGAGACTTTGTAGTATCCAATTTTTGATAAGATACTTCAACGACGTCGGTTAATCCTTTTACATAAACAACTGCCGCCTTTATTTCGGATGGTGTACAATCATCATGTTGAATACGAATTCTAGCCTTCTTTGGAATGTTTGTGGTGTTGGTGAGTATTTTCCCATGTTTAACTAATACACTAAAAAATCCATAATCATTCGGTATTTCTATATGAGAACATTCTTTTCTTGATAGGTTCCAAAATGAGTAACCGTGACCATTCAACGGCTCATCGTGTTTTTGTTGAATCATCGAACCGCAGTAATGGATGATAGGATTTCCCAATTGTTCATCACATGATTGTAAATCTTGGATTTTATGAATATCTCCCAATAAGGCCATATCATGATTATCGAACATATTAACCTTTACGAGAGGATTTATGAGTTTAAATCCGAGGTCAGTGACCGTACCATCTACTTGACCGTGATATGTGGCAATAAAGTATTCATATTTATTTCTATATATCTCAGGAATATCAATGCCCTTTAAATATTTGTCTGTAGAATCGAACACACTATAATTATTTATACAAATATTACCAATACTAAATAATCCGGACGTTTTAAGATAAAATAAATTTGGATGGTTCAAAGCGGTTACTATAGGACTCAAACTATCCATTCTATGTCTATTGGTTAAATTCGTATCATGGTTGCCGGCGATTAAAATGGTAGGTCTAAGATTAGCTGCCTCTCTCAAAAACTCAGCGGCCAAATCAACACATTCAGGACTCAAATCCAATTTACTATTTACAACATCTCCTAGAATGAAAATTGCCGTGGTTTTTGGTGAATTGTAAACGTCCTCAAAAAATTTGTGGAATACCGTCTTATATTCATCGTGGCGGCGAGTTAATCGAATGTGAATATCTGCAACGTGAATTATGTGACTAAATTTTAGATTGGATTGAAGCTGAGTTATTGCCATAAATTATGATAGGTTACATGTTAAGTCTGGCTTTTATTATATCACAAAAGTCAAACGGACTTGAATTATAAATTAATTCATTAATAGCTTCAAACCCTAATACTGATGGGTCTTTTTTTCCTAATTCTATTAAATGAATGTCGATTTTATTTACTTGTAAATCTTCAATTCGGTCGAATATGTCGATGGATTGTTTTAACGCATCGTTATCCAAAACGATGTTCACTCGTTTTACTTTGTTTAAAACTATAGCCAATTTTAGTGCGAATGGCATAACAGTTCCAAATAAAGGTATCACGTTGTTTTTCACTGCTATTGCATCAAACGGTCCTTCTACTAATGTTATCGGTTCATCCCAATTCAAAAATAATTCAAATCCTATTATATCCTTAGACCACGGCGGCAACATGTATTTCTGATAACTTGAATCATATGCTCTAGCGGCAAAGAAATTTATGTCACCGTTCTTATCAAATGATGGAATCATTACTCGATTCTCGTATATGCCGTTGTCACAATACCCGATATTATATCGAATGATATCATCCATAGTTACATTACGGTCTTCCAGATATGACATAGCATGACCATAGCCAAACGACGACGTAGGCGTCCATAGTGGTATAAATTCATCAGGAAAACATAGATTTACCGGTCTGACATCGTTTTCTGGTTTGGACCAGTGTTGACCTACAATTTTATATAATTCTTCAAAATGACAATCTTTAGCTTTTAATTTATAAAAAAGAGAACGAATTGATTTACCGGCGGAATTACAAATCCAACAATGCCACTCTTGGGTTCTAATATTTACTTCTAATTTCTTTTTATGATGTGAACAAAATGGACATTGATAAACCGCCTCTTCTCCTTTTCGGATATATGAGGTCTGATTTAAGACTTTATCAAGAAGAGAGAATAATTGTGACTCTTTTAGCATTTTGGCAAATACTAATCCATAAACACAACCGAGTCAATTTATTATAACAGGAATCACCCAAAAAGCGCACAAACACAAGCGTCGTACATATCGCTGTTATGAGCATCCCAATTACCGTCACGGTTTAATTTTTCAAATTTTGTTATGTTTGATGCCACCAATGGAATTTGTTGTTTAACATACTCTTTTGGTTTTATGCCCTTGATTCTGGCTTTGCCGAATACCTTTTTTCTCATAGTATTAACATTACATAAAATTAATGGAAATTTAAAACTCTCACCCATCATATATTCAAACACAGCATTCCATCTTGATAGGGTTATGATAGTCTGCTGAGAGGTCAATCCTCCACCGAAGCCGGATAATGCGGCTTCTAGATTTGCGTGGTCGACTGATTCTATCAATGTGTGTTTAGAAAGAAAATCTATAACAAACAACCCCTTTTGTTTATTAGTTTCAATCTTTGAAATATTAAGAAATCCGGCATCTATGACTGAACCGCTTTGTGAAAATGCCCATCCTACAGTTGAAGTGGATGCATCGATACCTAGAATCATATTTTTGGACATAAAAAAACTCCTTACGACAATTATACATAGTCCATAAGAAGTCTTTTATAAGTTTAATTACTTTTTATAAGGTCTTGTATCTAATCCTTTAACGTATGACGACAACCCAAGACCGTCATTTTTAAAATCAGATTGACCTTGTTGGGCTTCTGTTGAGAATCCATTTGCGGTCTGAAATGTGGCTCCCTGATAACTTGCGGCGATTGAATCAACACCCTTTTCTATGATATTGCGTGCGTCGAATGCGCCACCGACTTTTTGAGTCTCGTATCTGGATGCTAGGTCGGTTGTTATTGACGGTCTTTGAATTGGTGTTGGCATAATGTGTTATTCCTTTAATTATAAATATAGTTAGAAATCCATTTTCACCACGAAATTAATTGGAAAGTCGGGTGTAATCTTTATAGGCGACCCCAATTTTGCAATTGCCACTAAATCTAATCCACTATAAAGGCCTATTGAGGTTGCCGTAGGCGCCAGATATGAGCCTGTCGGGTCTTGTTTAGTAAGTGTAGAGTAATCAAGAAAATTTTGATTAATCATAGGCGGACGTCCACGGAGGGTCTGAGAATTCATATAATCTATGATATCACTCAAATACTTCTTATTAGAGCTAGGAGTTATATACGACATGTAATTCTGTTGAGTAAGTCTATAAATAAAATATTTCCATAAAATATTCATATCATTCGTATTAATTTTATTGTCACCGTTGAAATCCAGATTACCATACATTGTATTATTTATATCAGAATAACTGGAAGAGAATAGTGAATCCGTTCCAGTCCAAGATGAGGAATACATATTATATACCGACGTTTCTTCATCTGTCGTTGTATCAATTATAGATGATGTCCAATCGGTATTTGGTTTTCCTGATGGTTCCGTACTTTTATAAGCCATGTATCGTAATAATACATCTGCGTCTTGGAAATCAAATTTACCATTATTATTAATATCAAAATTAGCATTGGGTAATACAATCGACGACGGATTTGTACTAACGTTAAATTCCCCTGGTTCTATAGGACATATAATTTGTTTTTCTAGAATAGTCTGCGCCGAGGTGAAATTAATATCATATTTATACTCTCCTGATGATGTTTCATTCAATTGTAATCCATCGAAATTAGAACCGGAAGTCATAATTACAATTTTACCGTTACGATAGAATACATTTCCTACGTAAAGATTTTCTCTTAGATTTCCAAGATTATAAATATACGATTTACCATTTAAATCGCCTATACTTCCTGTAGAATATTCAGGATTAATATCCATATCAACGACTGACCCCGATATCAACATCGGAGAACCTATTATAATAAATTGACTTGATATACAACAATCCCATCCATACGTTCTATGTGGAGATAAAAATCGTTTTTTAACTTGATATACATTTGTCACATCCCAATCTATATTGGTAGTATCCGGTATTGAACCTGTCGATTTATTATATAGAACGAATTGTCCACATAATGCCGGAGAGTCAAACTCCGCACAGTAATGTTCTTGAGATAAAGACCCTCGTAAATAACAAATAGAAGTTGATAATGCGTTCGTTTTAGGAACTCCCGCAATTGCATAATTATTGAAAATGCTGACTGATTGACCTAATAAATTATCTTCCATTATGTTTTCATTGCCATATGATTTTCTAGCTAAATAATATCCATAATTTTGATTAACACATCGTTCAAAAAAATACACCGCTCCTTGTTTATACATTGACGAGCCGGAATATTCATATACGATTCTATCCGTTGGTGCGCCGACCATAACACTATTACCGAACATAGAAACTGAATGACCAAATGAATCGGCGGTATTAGGATAATTATAAACGATAGGCGTAACTGGATAAAATGGCAAAGGATATATGGAACTGCTATCCGGATGTAGTTTGAATGTATTAGTCCAGTGTGTTCCGTTAAATTCGTAGACATATGCCCTAGAATTATTCGGTTTAGAACTACCAACTACCATACTCCAACTAAATGACGATGACGCTTTATTCATCTCTACATCAGAACCGAAATTATCTCCGATTGTTATTTCAGTAGGTAATGGCAACGTTTGAATAAATGACCAATTGGTATTATCATTATTTTGTTTTCTAAACATGAAAACCGACCCCCTACTTCCAGATTCCAGTGGAGAACCAACGGCTAGCCACTCGTTATTTATAGAAAGTGAATATCCGAATGATTGTGATACGTTAATATTTGGATTATTTATAGTTGCGATGTATGGGTCCGTTCCAATCACACCTATTACTCTAGATGATAAAGCTGCATATTGAGTTGGAGTATAATGCGTTTGTAAATTTACTATTCCGCCATTATTAGACGTCGATTGTATTGATACATTGACCCAAGGTGCATTTGGAGTTGAATCCATACTTTGTAAAATTACATATGTAAAATTTTGTAATGCCGGAACATTAGTTAATACATAAATGTAACCGCCTATAGAACTGGACCCGATTATAGTAGGAGAAACTCTAGTTGCATATGGGTCGATATTTAATATAGATAAATCGTATAAATCTACATAACCAGAACCGGAATAATATGTCGATGACATACCAACGTTCAAATTATCGGTATTATATGGGTTGCCTACTGCTAGTAGTGTATCTTTAATATCTACAGCCACTCCATACCCATCTTCCACCGGTGTAAAATAATTACCACCTAATTCGATTGATAAATCTCTATCTGCGGTATACGGTATAGAACCCGTGTATTCTGTATGTAAATAATTATCTGGTCCCGTTGCGCCGGAATTTTTGAATTCGGTTGATATCAACATAGTTGATGTTCTAGGTCTATATATTATAGATTTAACATCATGTGCATCTTCATTGATGTTATATTTATAAACTTCTACCGAACCGGTTCTAATACAACTGGCTGATAATACATTAAATCTAAATGGATTTGGATTGCCTACGGCGGCCCAATTACCGTCACAGGCAACAGACCAGCCGAAATTTTGATTAGATATTTTTGCAATCATATTCGTATAAGTAGAAAATTATATTATGTAATTAAAAACTAGATGAAACGTAAGAATTACAATAACTAGAACTACCTGTTACAAAATAATTTTTAGATTCGCCGATTTCTTGTTGTCGTGAAAACAAATTAGTTCCTGCTAATAGATTCCCAGACCCATCATCGGTTATAACATAATCATTATCTTGTGTAGTATCATACATTACCACCGTATTTTTATTAATTACATCTCCAAATACATTCCTTGGTATATTAATAAGTTGGAACTGGTCCGATAGATGTCTTTTTGTTTTTGACAATTCAAAATCTATATTTTCAATACCCCAAATTTTAGTAGGGTCCACATAACTATTATAAAACATAGTCTTTACTTGAGCGTAAATTGACCGTTTGTAAGTCCCATCGAAATTTTGAGGCTCTGTATCAGGATAAAATATTCCTACGACTTTTAATCCAGATACCGAGTCTATCACATCGCTATCTTGTTGTTCCAATGCTATATCACAATTTGAATTTACGTATGATGATGATTCTGTGTAATCTATGAACGTCAAGGCCACAGGCAACCCATCATTAGAGCCTGTGGATTCAAGTATAATGAGACTCTCATTACTCGTATTACTTATATTCCACTGTTTAGTCGCTACAAATGGGGTTAGAAGTATTTGATTTCGTTTCAGTGATTTTATCATGATAGAATTTCATTTTATTAGAAATCCAATCTCACCTTAATAAGAAGCTCATTATCAAATGTTTTTAATGCTGGTCTACTTAATTTGGCAACGGCAATCAATTCATTATTGTCATTATACAAACCTACAGTGGTAATGTATGTGGTCGGATTTGTAATAAAATCTTGATTATAAATTGTACCTTTTGTATGATTTGGATTTCCGTCGGTTCCGTCATATACATACGTTGGATTATTGGAATAATTAAAATCTCGGTTTTTTACTCTCACAAAGTAATGTTGGGATGGGACATATTCACTTTTACGTACTTTGAATGTACTATTGACCGCGTTTTGAATGGCGAAATTAAATACCTTATGATTCACAGTCGTCGGTGTTAACGTAGATTGTCCTGGAATAGCGATGCCGGAAATACTAGCTGTACTATAATTTGCCGGACATGGTGGTATTGACGTATTGGCTACAACGGAACCTGACATACCACTACTTAATCCAATTAACCAGTCTACTACCTGTGCGTTAAATATGGCGATGCCATCATTTGGATACAACAATCCTATACCTTGGTATGGTGGTAAAGTAGTCGTAGCATCATTAATAGAACCAGAAATCAAATTGTATACAGTAGACGTCTGAGAAAGAAATGGAGAATCGTCTCTAACCGTCAAAGACCCCTTAGACCCGGATAAAGTAATTTCAAAAATACCTTCGTCCACTTTATCTTTCATTTTATATGATGAAAAGTTAATAATGAAAATATCAGTTCCCGCTATTCCTTGTGGATTTGTAGAACTGCCTGACGCAAATTGAAATATTCCCGATGCATCCGTTCCTCCTATTAACATATTTTGGTATTGGGTATATATCGCCTTTGGAGAGAATGCTAATATACTTCCGGTATCCAAATCAAATGAACCACTACCAGAATCTCCATAAAAATTTCCATATGCTACTGAAAAATATGGGTCGTTATTAGTGTGAGTAGTAGAATCAGGAAAGACATCAACATAATACATAGTTCTACGGACATCATAGATAGACGCTCCATAAGACGGTGATGGAGTTATAGATGATTGTGTTAATTCATAAAAATTGTCTAGAAATTTACTTTGACTTGCAAACGTAACTCCATTTGGCCAGAATCCACTCGCTATGCGACTGGTTCTGCCTGACACTATATCCGTAGGGTCGAATTGATTAAATATCATATGTTATACCTTATTATGCAGTTGTTGGAACCGTCACAGTCACTTCGATACTTAAACTGCCGCCGGATTCGTTACCGACGATTGTAAGTGAAGTCGAGGTAGTCTTACCTAAACTGCTATTTGGGAGAAATCGGAATTTCTGACCTACGACGACTTGTGCGCTTGTTGTGTTTATATCACCGGCGAATGTTGGAATTGTACTAGAAACTGAGTTTATCGAATTCGCTTGGTCTACGATTAATACTCCAACATTTTTATTACCAAGAATCGCCGTATAACCCAATGTTAGATTATATGCTGGATTAGTCGACGGCGCTATGATAATATCTCCAGTATAATTACTTGGTACTGAAATTTTATCTTGTGCGATGCTAATGACAGGAATCGAGGTAACTCCTTGATTCAGACTGACTAATTTATATTTCATCACCTGAGTTTCGTCGGACACCGGCTCAAATACAGGCGTATTTCTTATGGCAATGTCATAGAATGCGCTACCATTTGGATGATTTGGTTGATAAAGCGTATAATCGATTTCATCATCGGCTACTGAGAATGATGTGATGTTAAGATTTCCATTCTGAGCCAAAAGTTCACGTCCCTTTTTGGTGAGAATCGCGTCCACTGTAATTGTTTGATTGTCTATATATGCCATATGAGTATCTCTCTTCTGTATAAGTATTCCTATAAATATGTTTTTCCTATGTTTTTTACTTTTTAACTTTACTTATATTACTTGATTTTATTTGATTTAAAAGTATTTGTGACTGATTTATGCTATTTTGTATAGTCGTGACTGTCGGCGATTTAACAGTAGAACTACTGTTAGTGACTTGACCGCTAGTTGGCGATGGTATATTTTGAATCACAGGCGACGTATTTATAATTTTTATGTTACTGGTATTCAATTGTGTTACCGGACTCGTTCCGTCATTAATACCGTCTGAGTTTACTGTCGTGGACATCGTATTTTTACCTTTTGTAAAAATTCCCATATTATATGTTCCGAATTTGGATTTCGAAAATTGTTGGGATTTGTGAGTATAGTGATTTTTGGGATAACTTTTAACCAATTCAAAATATTGACCGTCGTCTAAGAAATTCAAATTAATCGGAGTCAATCCTGGTATAGGAATAGGGTTAGAATATGATGTGCTGATATTACTGACCGTTTGGTCAGGAGTATTCAAGAATGTATTTACTTTATGTAAAAATGAATTGTCTACGCCATCATAGGTATAAGATAGACTGGATGAATCGTATATTGGTAAATAAACTAAATCTGTAAAATATACAAGATTTCTCATATAATGTTCATCAATAATAACATATTTATATAAATAAACCGAGGCGGATGACTGTGTATTGTCTAATGGATTTTCCGAATGACAATAGTTTCCGGCTTTAGAGTAATAATGATATTTGTTCCAAAGTTTCATCATGTAGTAAATGGTTTGGTGATTGCCTCTATTTGACCCAGAAAAGAATTTCGTTGGATAATTTACTCCGTGGTCTGGACCTATTACTAATCTACCATCACTATTAACATCGTTGTTATATGTCACCGACCCGATTATAGGTTTTGTATAGTTGAGTGGCAATGGACCGGTTGATGATGTTTCCCATAATCTAGGCAACAATTCAAAATCAGGATAAAATCCTCTCTGAATATTGTCCATACAATCATTATAATATCCGTCGTTGAAATTTGCCGGCCAATTACGAACAGGGTTTCCGATATATTTTATATCAATTGTATTCTGATAATTTGGTGGCAACGAATTCAACATTGATAATTGTAGGGAACTTGAATTTTGACCTGTATTTACCGATGAAAAATCCGTATTAAAATTGGCCCATAAAAGACCAGAATCGAAGTTATAAATATTGTTTATGACGCCGGGATTTTGGTATGATACACATACACTAGATGTTATTGGTCTATTTTGATATTTAGGTCTTTCTAGAACTGTCGGTTCTATTATCACTCCCGTATAAGAATTGGCCCTAGCAGGCAATACATTCTTTATAGCTTGAAAAATTGATTTATCAAAATAAAATTTATAAACTGTCAATAATTCATTGAAATATGTTTTCTTATTTCCATTGGAATTATATTCGGAATTTTTATTTCTCAGGTCGTAGTATCGGTCGCTATATAGATTGGATGGGTCGCCAATCATATTCATTATACCATTATTGCCGACGTATCTTAAAATGTCTTTATTTTTAGAATCTTGTGGGTCAATAAAAAATCCTAATTGATTAGATTCCCCTGAAACTGTGATTGTAGGTTCATTGGTAGACCTGTTAAATGCATCTAATCTAGAATCCAAATCGTAAGTTATTTTACGAATTTTATTATTTTTATATTTATTTGGCCCAAACTTCGAGGCATCAATATCTTGTTGATATGTTAGTTCATCAAATTGATATGGATATACCGATTGAGAAATCCACTGACATGTAGGGGCGCCAACCCACGATGCGGAGAATGCGTTACCTATTACTTGTGGGAAGTTGTAAGCTATAATATCCACCGACCCCGTTGGATAATATGACAACCAACGGTTGTTTATTATGTTTAAAGATGCTGAATATAATGTCGGGTTTTTTGTCGTCAGAGATGCGTCGGTATAATAGTTTGGAATATTGTAATATGCCGATTCATTATTGACCCACACTTTACCGCCATTTGCATTCATATTTTGTGGATAATCCCAATTTAATCTTATCCACAGATTTTGATATGCCGCCGAACCGCTATAACCATACGAATTCAAGTCGTTGACATGTTCTTCAAAATCTTTATCATCCAGAGCTATGTCCCATATAGATAATTTATCCAAAGTACCTTCAAAATTTCCATTGGATAGTCTGAATCTACCCCACTGAGAAAACACGGAATTATCAGTTTCGTATAATATTACACTCGACGTCGAATAGAAAATTTTTCGTCCATTTTCATTTCTTTGAACGGTTAAATCATACTCTAATGGGACTAAATTTGAACCGGTAGTAGGCTCGAATTGTGAAAATGAATCATTACGTCTGACCATCACACTGAAAATGTCTCCATTGAATATAGGTAATGTACTACTGGTAATTGAAGCTCCGGTAGAACCAGAACCAAATTGAACCATCAGTTTTCCTGTGTATTGTCCAGGAACTTTATAAAACCCAACCGTCCAATTGAAATTCGCTGAGCTAGAATATGGGTATGGAATACTAGTAAATAATGGTATATATTTATAATCTGAATAATCCGCGTCAGTATTAACTGAAAATTTCAATTCAACTGTTTGTGTGGAATATGGTATAGGCCCTTCAACGTAATCGTTTACGTCTGAGAATTTTAACATATAAGTCTTCTCATCTAACGTGTAAGTAGGTGTAGTATTATCCGAGTAATCAGTTCCACCATATTCCCTAACCGTAATCATTGAGGACGGTAAACCATAACACGTCATTAAATAATTTACACACTCTAAAGTTCCTTTGGTTTTATAAATTCCAGGCAAATTTACAAGAATGCGGTTCCAAATGGTTTGTAATCTTTCTTGTCCTGATAAGGCATCATAGGATGCCGAATCCATACTATTAAGATATACTTCATCGATATCCAACGAACCTATAATATCATCAACATTCCAACCGAATGAATACAACATTTCTTTTAATGTATTTATAGGAACACTGGATGTTAATTCATTTTTAACTTGTCTCTCAACTGGCATGGCAGAGATGTATGTGTAGATATTATCAAAATGATGTCCCGCCATATTCAAAAATGTCAAATAATCTATATTATTTGAATCGTCCGTAATATATTGTGGAACGTTTGCCAGTAGACTATCTCTATTGGTTGAATCATAATTGGAGGCTACTACATCGGCGTCATAAACATAATTGGGATTATAAAAGGAGCCTGATGCTGTTGAATATTTGTAATTTCCACTATTAAAAAGATAAGAATCATATCCATCAAATGAATTTACTATGTCACTTATTTGTGTAGTTATGGTGGACTGTTCTTTAAAATAATATTGATATGGTGTGGATGATGATAATGATGAATTATATCTGTTATTTAATTCTACAAGAGAATCATTCAACACCGTCCATTGGATAATTTTCTTCTTAAAAATATCAAGTCGGCTTTTAACGGAAGAAAATACAATAAAATTTGAATAGTCGGAATAATCCGTGTTCAATTCCACCATATTTTTATTTATTTGAATTGAATCGGATGTGGTTGGAGTGTACGATAAATCGTTAGAGGAATACGTCTTATTTGAATTTTCTACATTTATTAAATTCTGAGAAGCTCCAAAATTTGCAGATGAGATTTTTATGGTCTGATATTTGACTGGATTTTGAAGAATTGCAGTAAATACATACGGAACCATACCATAATTAGAAATCCAACAAGAATCCTTGATGGATATATCAGACGGTAATTCCGCCGATAATTTTATAACCAATGTCAGTGGGTCTGATGCTGATATTCTTTCATCTATATAATCCGAATTTAATATTGAAAAATATTTATTATTTCCAAAATTTAAAACGTTTTTAAAATACCCAAAATATTTAGTTTCATAACTATTTTTTAACGGAGATACTGCTATATCATAAAAATAACCAACAAAGAAGTCATAACAAAATTGTATAGCCTCCAATTTTCCCTGTTCGTTAGAATTTACAAATTGACTGAATCGTTCGGTCAATCTTGCATTTACAAATGATACATATTTATCTCTAATACCATCAAAATCTGCAATTTGTTCATAGTTCTGTAATAAAAAGTTGGTCTGATATGTTTTTATTCCTTGAATCCTTGTAATAATTGACTGTTGGTTATTGTTTATAACCGACGTATATTTTACATAATCTTCATAAAGATTTTTTAAGAATGTTACAACCGAACCGTCATCAGGTAAAAAGAATGCAAATTTTAGAAAAGATATTCCGGTAGAATATCGGTCTAATGAACTCATAGTTCTGTAGATGGTATCATATTGAATATTTTTGTATATTGATAATAACACAGAAGCCACGTCACGTATAGGAAATTTCTTTACACAGAACGAGTTATATTGTACATCGCCACTTCCATTGGAAGGTATCAACTTAATTTCAGTACGGGATGTTGAAATGTCTTTAATTGTAAGCGACGACGAAATATTACCGGCCATCTCTCTTACAAAATTATAAGATAATGAATAATTCCCATCTACAATTCCTATATTACTTAAATCGTCTGCGGGTTGTAATAAAATCGATTGATTTTTATAAACGGTAAATGGATTTACTAATTGATTGTATGAGTAACTGTTTGGGGTATTTAAATTATCCAAATAAGTTAAAGTAACCGTTTGAAATGTTTTATCTTGATAAAGAATACCATAATTTTGTAAAGTCTGGTCTACGGTAGAAAACGCACTAACCTCTATTACATCATTTGGGGAGAGGCCAAACCATATATCAGAACTCTGAGATACATAAAACAATGCCGTATCAGCTTCACTAAGAAATGACCCTGATTGGATGCTTCCTGTATATTCTCCTAATACTGCGTATGGTAATGACATATTTTTAACCTAATGGTGATGATTGTAATTCTATTGGTATTGGTAGGTACGGATAGGAATTTGAGAAGTCATTCGTCGTCGAACCTTGACCCAATTGAATTCTAAGACCTATAATTATATTTTTAATTGATTGTATGTCAGCCGACCCAGTATCCATTTCACTGATAGAAATTAATGACTGTAGCTGTCCTTGTAATTGATTATTTTGATTTGTTATTTCATTTATTTGGTCTATTGCCGCTTGTGGAAATGTGACCACAGAACCGGTGACTTTAATTGGAATAAACTCCGTAAATGTTGAATCGTAAAATGACAATACTTTAGAATTATTATAATTATAATTTCCTAATGGCAATGAGAAGTAAACCTGCTGAAATACAGATGATGATGGATTTAAAATTTCGTTACCTACAACGTCGAATATATAGTTGTACGTACCATAATTTATAAAATCTGTTATTTGTTGACTAAAATCTGTCATTTTATCTCACAATCTTAAATATGTTATCCTTATCAAAGGTATATATAGTTCCATTATCCTCAACTCTGATTAAAAGTCTAAAATACCTTTCCTGTGGGTAGCCTGTGGTGTCTAATAGGAAATAATTTCCCGTCGAATCACAACTTATCCTGGTATAATTATCAAACCCAAGTATTATTTCTTCGGTTTCGTTATCTTTAATTTCATAATATGATGATGATGGTAAGTATTGTGGGGTCAAAAACTGCGTGAATTGTGTTTGTCGGTTGAAATTCTTAATTGGAAATTCCTGACGAGCGAACACGTTTATTTTAATTATATCGCCTGCATTAATCGTTGTAGGCATATTTTGAATTACTGCTGTAAATGGTTTTTTGGTGTCAATTGGAGTTAAACTAGATGATATTAAATTTAAACTTCCGGTATAGAAATAACTAGAACTTAATATACTACCAGAAAATGGAGCGTGGATACTAATACCCATCAGAGGTCCTGAAGTGAACACTCCATCAAAAATACCATAATTATTAACTCCATAACTAGATGATAAGTGTGTAATTCCTCCAAATGCCTGACCATTAACATAACTTCCTGTGAACCCTACCATTATAGCGGATGGATACATTGGAATAAATGGATATGATGCGTTAATGTTAGTACCATTAATCATATATTGATTCCAACTGCCGACTAGATTTCCGTATCCAAGTATATACCCATTAATCAAACTGGACGTAAATGTACTTCCACTAAATATACCAGATTCTAAGGTTCCCATTAAAAATGACGATGTTACTTGATACGATGGGTCGCAATTTGACCCAGAAAATCCTGGTCCAAATTCTTGTTGATATACGTGGTCACTAGTCCAATCATATTGATTAAATTCATTAAATGCGTGACCCCAACCGTATATATCGTGTCCTTCATACTGAGTTTGATTCTGTCCACCTGAATAATTAAATCCAGCATTAAACTGAGGTGTACAAGATTGACATGTTTTTATTACCGTGGCGATTGAACTACTAATAGACCCCGAAAAATTTCCGACGATTGACATACTTAGTATTAATCCATTCACTCCCATCGCCGCCATTATTCCACTGGCATAGACAGTCGTAGTGGATGATGTGGTAGACGTTTGAATATCAAAACTATAAGAAATACTAGATGACTGTATCATACTAGAAACTCCTGTAAATCCACCATATAATGCGCCGTTTATCACACTATTATTTGAAACTATGCCCATCAAACCCGCGTCAACTGATGTTATGTTTGCGCTGGATGTTGTTATACTTCCGGTCGACCAGGAAAAATCATCATTCCAAGATACATCTAATCTAGGTTCGTAAATCGTATTAGTATCTTTACTAAAGAAATAAAGTCCCATACCTGACCCTGTGGTAGAAAACTCGTCACTACTTACAATTAAAAATCCATTGTTTTGAGACCCGCTATAAATCCAACCATTTACTATGTTAGTAACATCCATGTAAACATCTCCGACCTGATAATTGAACTGTTGCGATGCGACCGATGATGTATCATATGAAGAGCCTGTTACATCCCAATTTAATTGGTTGGTTGTATCTCTGTAAATCCAACTAGCTCCATCTAAAGAGCCGCCGTCGGATACATAACCAGTACCCATTACCCAACTTTGTAGTATAGGATATGCATAAATCGAATATTTGATAGGCAATTCTTCTTCTCTAGCTACATTCAATTTTAATGAAAATTGTGGATTTGATATATCTCCCTTTACTATAGATTCTGAAATTTGGTTTAAATCAAATTGAATCAGAGCCCTATTAACATATATCAAATTCTCTATGACCGTATTTTGTTGGTTTAATATATCTTCACCGACTAAATTTCCTGTAAGAATTTTTCCTGAAAATCCGGCCACAGAACCATTGAAATAATCCACATAAGATGCTAATAATATGCCGGATACGCTGCCGGTGATACTGCCGCTCATACTACCACTAAATCCATATACAGTAGAACCATCGACGTCTCCTGTAAAATACGATGTATAAATCGTGGACATGCTGCTGGATATTGTTCCAATTGCAACTGATGATGTCACATTTGATATAGATGCGTTAATAATTGAACCGGAAAACCCAGATACACATATAGGAGCCGATGCGGACACTTCTGCTGTACGAGTCGGTAATATACGATTTACTGTTGTGACTTTCGTACCAACTCGTAAAATCTCATCTAGACCAAAGCTACTACTGGCATAGCCGATTGTGTTGGTTATAAACGTGTCTTGAGATGGATAAATAAAATGATGCATATTACAATACAGTTCCTCGTATATCACTATTCGGATATTTGATTTCAAACATTGATGGGTCCAATGATGGATAAATTACATCATTCTGAGTTGATGCTTTTATATCATATTCAACGGAAGAATAATTTCCTCCGTTGGTCGTTAATGGAGTTAGATTTACAATATTTAATGATGCAATTGTCTGTACACCTTCAATGTTGGCCATCTCCAATCTTAAACTATTAAGATTGATTGCCTGTGAAAATTCCCACCGACTAATGTCAAAGAAATTTTTAATGGTTGATATAACATTTGATAATACGTCTTTTTTATTATACCCCTTAAACGTTGTTATAGAAAAATTAACTCCTATATTAATTATATATCCGTCTATAATATTTATACCATCCGTTAACATTCTGTAACGTTTCAAATAAGTTAATAAATTGGATGTTAACGCTTCATTAACTTGGGTTAGATTTTGATTTTCATCATATGATAGAACATACAAGTTTACGGCAAATGGATTACTTCCGTCGTATGCAATATTTCTAAAATAATTTTGAGTGTTGTTGTTATTCACAGTCGCCGTGTTATTAGAATCTATAGTTCCTGTTAAAATTTGATTTTGATTCACGGTTAAACTGTTATATGTGATTATTTGGGCCTTGGCAACCGAACCGTATTTAGCAGGCAATGCATATATTCTTGCCAAATAATCGTCTTGAGTGACGACTCGATTTTGAGCGGCGAATGCTGCTATAGCATTTTGACGTATATTATCATTACTCTCAGGTCCTGCGCCGCCGACTGTGGCGATGGAATTGTTCACTCTCAACGACGTTTTAACTGTATTCAATAGATTAACTTGTTCAGGAGTAAGCCCGTCTACGGTGTTATTAATATTTATAGAATCAACGTTAATCACAGAATTAGATGGAGAATTGGACTGTATTCCACCTCCTATTGTATAAGTGACTGTTAGAGTTGTATTTTGTGGAGCCAATCCATACGTGTCATTTTTAAGAAAATTTGACGGGTCTAATGATAAATTTAAATTGTTTATATTAGATAATCCGACTCCGACTTGTTGTGAACTTAGATTTATTATTTCATCTGCGAATCCGTCAGTTCCTGCGCCAAATTGTAAAAATGTCATGTTATTCTCATCCACATTTTTTGTAAATCGTCTCGAAGTTTTTAAATAATCTAAAATATATGGTACATAACCTTGGTATTGTGATAAACTTCCTTCAAATGAATCCGTATTAGGAACGTCAGATAACACCATTTCCTGAGCCAAGAAATCCACTTCATACCATATATTATTATCTGCGTCGGTAACATTTAGTATTTCTAAAACATTAGTTTCATTCAAATAAAGATTTAAATATGGTTGTATTGTACTGACCGTAAATGTCTTTGTGACTGTTCTTCCAGAACGAACATTAGCAGATTTTTGTAATAAAAAGAATGTAGGAACTCCGGTAGAATCTCTTTGATATACAGATGACGTTAGTGGAGATAAACTTGTATTTACTGAGAAGTCAACTGATGTAGATGTCAAAAACGATGCTCCTACATTATTAGACACCTGCATATTCTCTTGAATGCTTAATGCGTAATTGTTATCTGGTATATAATTTCCATTATTATCGGTAGTGGATGGACAAATTTGAAATAAATCTACCTCGCCGACTGCTCCTTTGGCTGGTGATGTAGTATAACCTAAATATTTTGCCAAGGCTATTATGTTCTTTCTTTCGGTTGTATTGTAAAAAAGACCTTCTTTGAACGTATAGTCGGTATAATATGATAAAACGTCGCCTACATACGATGCCATGTCAATAAACATCATGCCGGGGGCAGCATCCGTGAAATCCGCATAAGTATTAGGATAGTAATATTTAGCAAAATTGATTAAATTATCTCGGAACGATGAAAAATCTTTGTTAAGATATTTTACCTCTTTACTACCCGGTTTAAATGATTTTTGTGTTGTGGTGGCCATATTACAATGTCGTATTATTGATTGTGACTAATACCGTATCAGTTTGTTTTGTCAAATTGACCGTAAACGTCACAGCAATCTGTAACATATAAATATCCCTGTTTGAACTTATTTGGTCAGTTGTTAGTAGGTTTGCTGTTATATCTACAACGGTCACGTTTGGTATCCACGTTAATATGTCTTCATTTACTATATTAATGGCCTGGTCTTTCAACGTATCTACGTTTTGTTCGAACACCAAATTCCAAAGTCTGGTTCCAAATGTCGGTTGAAATCGTCTTTCACCTTGACGAGTATTCAATAAATTGATAATATTAGTCTTTACTTGTGTAAGAGTATCAAAGGATTGATTAAAAAACCCACTATTACCATCTTGAATTGGTATAGTAAGACCTATCGGTTTAGCCGTCGTGGGGTTTATGATGTTTGTTGCCATATTATCCGCCCATAATTGTTCCTGGATTTATAAATCCACCACCACCACCTCTTTTCTGTTCGTCCATTTTTCGCATAACTGCTCTAAAATCCTTCTTAAATACACCCTTTAAAACGTCTGGAATTTCTGCCCCAGAATCTAATACCGATTGTTGTTGTGGAACTGGAGAACTATTAACCATTTGTTTCAAGAAACCTAGATTCGTTGCGGGTTCTTGAGTTTCTATCCCAACATTCTCATTTTGTCCAATTCGGTCAAATCCACCATCCATTAATTCAGCCAATCCAGAAGTTAAATCTCTAGTTCTCTGTAGAGGTTTTGAATGTCGGGCCGTTTCGGCTAATACCGAGTTATATTTTGGATTTTTAGTGTGTATTATCTCTGGAATTTCTTCCTCTACACCTTCGGTGAGTCTCTGGGCGTCATTGGATTTTATTTCCTTGACCATTTCAACTAATACCTTACCCATAACTTTACTTACTTCTTCGGCCACAGCTTTTCGTACTTCTTCTCTGACCAATCCTCTTATCGCTTTTTTTAGTTCGTCTATTTTCATATATGTATGTGTTTATTTATGATTAACTCCCGACCATCCTCCGGGAACTCCATCCCCCGATGACGTCGAGATTGATATCGGAGGTTTTCCTCCAGAAATATTTTTTCCATTTTGTCCTGGAGCGAACCCGCCACCAACCACGAATACTCTTCTACTCATAAGCGATTTAAGCGTATCTCTCAATATTTGTAATTTCATATATTGTACGGTTGTTTGTGTTTGTATCGGATTAGGATTGCCAACATCCCCGCCCTGCGCATCAGGATGTGTATGTTTATATAGATGAGTATGTTCCAACATCCAGTTACACATATCATACAACCAATTCACAGTCGTTTGACCTAACAAAACGGGTTCGGCCGTTTGATTATACTCTCCTAAATAAATAGCCGGGGAATTCAATACCGTTTTATTATTTGTTGTAATAACAATTTGATTATGGGCGTCTATAGTATACTCGTCATCAGTAACAAATGCCATTCTTCGTTTAGAATAATGGAACATTTCATTCTTTTTTGATGAAATGACTATTCTATCGCTATTAATTACTATCTGGTCCCCTGTAAGTTTTGGATATACAAACGTCGTGGCTCCTGGCGGCTCGAATGTCGATTGTTCTTCTCCGACACCAAACATTGACTTATAACACGTAGTCTTATACCCACTCAACGTTACGCCTGATGTTATGTGGATGGATGACCCATCATTATTAACATCTTCTAACATATAACCACCTACGTTCTTTTCATCGACATTACTCTTATCTAACGGTCTTTGGCGGTTACGTATAATAATCATTGGATTTCCGCCACCAGCTTCTTTTTTAGAAGATGGATTTATTACGCCACTTCCTTTATAGTCGGTATATCCTACGAAATCTGAATTATATCCTTTGTCATTATCTCTATTATCGTCATAAGACGCAAATCTAATAGATTGTCCGAATCTACTTTCAAATACTAAGTCACCTTCTCGTCTTTTAATTGAACGAATTCTAGGATTATAAGTGAAATATCTTCCTAATGCCCCTGAATATCCGATACTACCTAATGAATTTAATTTTGATAGTGGGCCGACATATGGGACTTTTGGGTCTGTGGTTTTTAAAACTAATTCACGATTTCCCTGTACTATCGAATTTTTAGAATCCCTAAATCCACCCGCAGAAATTTCAGAGTTGAAATCTGCATTTGCATTTGGTGTATTAAATGTGTTTATTTTTTTTGTATAGTAATACTGACCAAGATAAAAAACAACACCCACAGTCTCATTTAATATTGGATATTCTGACGTATTTGAGTCTAATGGCATCGCCCAAATTAAATCTTCTTTCTCTACATTCATCTGACTATAAACGAGTCTTACCAATACTCTACCAATCCAAGTATAATCTGGGTCATCTTTATCTGGTTGTTTCCCATTAATGCTTACCGGCCATTGGTCTGGATTTAACTTAAATCTACCGTTGGTAAAATATGGGTGGGTTTTATCTAATATAATATCGAGAACTATGGCTGGTTCTATTTCATAAAATTCATCCGACGAAGTAGACCTATTTTTACTAAGTCTATTTGATAATGATGTTACATCTAAGATTGGAGACGATGTACTAGATGGTTTATTCCAATATGACATATAATTATTTGTCTTTAGATATCTTAGTCACGGTTATAGGAGTTCCGTCAGCTATATTATTGATACTGGCCATTAGTTCTTTCTTTTCTTCTTCACTAAGACCCAACGAACCTCCACCGGCTTCCGATGAAGCCTGCGCCGACATAATTCTCTGACATATTTGAGCTAATTTTACGAGATGTTCATCGTTGGAAATGCCAGCATCAATGTATTGTTTAATCAGAGGGAATACTTGCATGGCGTCATTGATGGTTTTAATCATGGGACGTAAATCGGATATCATGACTTCAATCTGCGTTTTACGAGCAGATTGATTAGTCACGATATCTTTACACAAATCCTTGAAAGATTTGCCATTATATAAGTCTAAATCAATATCCATACGTCTATAAATAGAACCATATGAATGTTTATTAGACCTTAATGTAATTTTCAGTATTTATAGACCCACGATTTATATAAGAACGGGAGATATTATTCTGATATTGTTTCATCTTATTGATGACTTTCGTTATTTGTTGGGTCTTACATGTAGAAATTTCTCTAATATACAAATACAGAGCCTTTTTATTAAAAGCGTCTATCCTCTCAGACGAACGAAATAACTCAATAACGGCGTTGGCAATATCCAAATCTCGTTGTTTTGTGAATATCTTATTCACATTATTTTCCCAAAATTTTATCATTAAATTGATAAATTCACGCATTTCCGCGTCTTTATAATGGGTGTCTTCGGTCTGTAACTGAACGGTGTGTTCGTCGTGTTCTTCGCCTATTTCAACGTGTTGATTACGTCTTTTATAGTTAGAATTATTCAATGCTATTAAATAATGTTTTGCAATAATGGAGAAATATGCAAATGCTTTACCTTTACCGGCTTCAAATTTGTGTATGTTAGATACTAAATGAGATACGGTTTCTCTCTGAGCATCTAATGGACTTGTCTCAAAATAACTGAATTTAAAGGTATTAAAGATGTTTTCCACCAATTTTTCAAATGGATATTTAATTTTTGTATTGTAAATATCCTCTCTATATTGGATATCCTCCGATGCATTGTATTTTATAATATTATCTTCTGTCTCTTGTGTAAAATACATTCTATCTGGAGAGGTTCCGCCTTTACTTTTTCTACCACGTTTCTTTGGTAATGTTATCGGAACGGCAACAGTAGTAAGAATTGGAGTCGCAATAGGGGGTACGACTGTCAAAGAGATTGGTGACTCTGTTGTTTGTGTAGGAGATTTTACCTTCTTGGTATATTTTCTTACAACCTTAGGTACGGTCTTTTTTTGTTTTTTAATAACAACTTTAGATTTCTGTACACGATGATTCTTTAGGACTTTTTTCTTTTTCATAGAAAACTTATTCTCCTTCTTCTGTGGTTTCTTCTGTCCTATCGTTGAGACTCTTTATAAGGAGCATCATGTCTTGGAAAACTACACCAACGTCATCATCCTTCTCGAACATTTGCTTGTCATCAAGCAATTTCATATGAGCCCAAATCTTAAATACTTGGGTTCGCCAGTCGGATATCCAATTAGAATAAATTTCATTTATCACTAACTGTCGTTCGCCTGCTCTCCAGAAGAGGACGTTGGCGACGATAGATACTGTTAACAATACCGATAATAATATAACTAAAAAAACTAGCATAATGCTTATTCTTCTTCGTAATGGGGTTCGTCTTGAAATTCTTGAACGTATTCAAGAGCATCGTTGACTGAATCCCAATCATTTCTTTTTATGGCTTTGTTTAACAACTCTACTATATTATTTATATCTGTTTGATTCATCGTAGATTACGCTTAAGTAATCGTGACATATATAGTTTAGTAATTAACCAAATGCTCAAAAATTTTAACTTTCTAAGTTTAGTACATAACTTACCATTTGTCAAGTATCAAATTAACTAATTTTGAACATACTTCTAAAAAAATCACTCATACCATCCGTTGAAGATGGGGTGGTGGAATCATTTAGTTTTTCTATTATTGGTTCTGCGGGTGTAGTAATAATCGTCTCGGCAGATTGTAATGGAGTGGAGATTGGTGGTTCTGGCTGTGTTGGCGGAGGTTGTACGACGTTTGTTTGTATCTGTGGTATTGTCGGTTCGTTTGGTGGAGTTATGATATTAATCGATTTGTCTTCTTTTTTATAAGTCGCTACATTGTATGCTAATATTAAACAAATAGCTAATGGGTCAAAGACAAAAATAATTGTAATTATAAACCATCTGGCCACAGTGTCCAGTGGTAATTTTAATGCATCTGCAACAAATTTAAATGTCTGAACGTCTTTTTTACCAGCAGTTCCCAGTTTTAATTGATTGATTTGGTCATCTATCTTAGCTACACCATCAATTGAATCTTGTATTTTTACATTTTCATCCTTGATAGTTTTGTCGGTATCACTAATCAAATCGACGTTTTGTTGTTGAAGTTGTCTTAGTTGTACAGGATTTCTTGAAATATATTCATTAGTTAATATCTGAGACATCCTAGATTCTTCTGATTCGCGCAATTTTACTAAATCATCTATTCTTTTCTTAGATGCGTCGATTTTATCGTGATAATAAGTTTTTTGGTCTTGTATGGCGACTATTTTATCTTGAGTTACACCGAATTCAATTGAAGATTTTTGGAAAGCTGCTGATAGATATCCGAAAATACCTAGTGATGTAATAATCATTAGTATCAAAATTGCAGATACTAAATAAGATTTTAACAATAATGTACATTCAGACCAATATCGATATAAGAATGTAGTACCTACTAATTTTCCTATTTCAAGAGTTGATGCCATCACCATAGCTGATATGGATGCTCCTGCAAATAACGTTGCAATTCCATATACACTAAAAAATGCAGAACAAAATGCTATTAGTAATGCTGAAATTCCCAATACCATCGGAAATTTTGACGGCGGCAATAATTTATCTTTCATTTTATATAAATTTTTAATAATATCCGATAATATAACAATTTATATAATCTACTCTACAGATATCAAATAATGTTATGAAACTTCCTGATAACGCGGATGTATCAAATGGAAAAATGGCCTGATTTGATACGATATAATGTTGGTCGCCGGATGCTGGAGTAGAATTTATTAAATATAAACTAGCGGCTTTAGATGAACTAATTGAAGTTATAACGTGACCGGTTCCACCACCAAGGCCGCTGGTGGACGCATACATAATAAGAGCCGATGCTGAGACAATCCAAGGATAACTTGATGCTTGAATCGTAACTATAGAAGATGATGTCGTATTAGATGTATTAGTCGGAACTGTAGTATTAAAAATTATCGGCGTTATAAATTTTGGGCCATAAACCGCTGAAGATACATAACTAGCTGAACGAGCGTTCAACGATGAAGATGCCCACGATGCCGATGTGGCTGATGTGGCCGATGTTGCAAATAATGCCGAGTTCGCTTGAGTAGATGAACTGGCATACGAAGAACTTGTAGATGTGATACTCGAATTCGATGTAATAGATTGACTTGCAAATGAGGCAGATGTAGACGTAAATGAGGCAGATGCCCAAGACCCTGATACTTGAATTGGAGTAGTTTGTGCGAATGATGCCGATATTGATTTACTAGATGTAATCGAATATGAGGCGGTCGATGTATTTGGATAAATTAAATTACTGGAAGTTAACGATGTCGACGCAAATGACGATGAACATGAATTGTCACTAAAATTTGAATGTGATGCGGATACTGATACTAATGATGAACTAGCGCCAACAGATGCTGATATCCAATTACCGACTTGAGTAAATGTGGTTCTATACGTGGTTAATGATGAACTCTGAACTAATGGTATAAAATCACTAGAACTTATAGAAAATAATGGATTTAATCCGCTTATTGGTATGCTTATATTTGACATAATTAATATCCTATTACTTGAAAATTCATTCCCCAGGGTTCGTTCGGCGTGTTATCCCACGTCCCTTGTATTGACATAGTAAACGATGTAGTCGACCTATTATTTAACATAGAGTGAGTTTGTGGTAAAAATACAACACCTACCTCAGCTCCATTTGTACCGGCAATTTCCCACGCATTACCGACGATGATATAATTCGTTGTATTTATTGGATTTAAAAATGTTACGCCGTAACAGAATTGAGTATGGTTAGACCCGGAATAAATTGCCAAAGTACCAAGAGAAACCACAGAACTAATATTACATCCAGTAACTATAGTTAATGTATCCGTATCTTTATTACTAGCATCGCTTCCCGTAACCATGGCAAATGCTCTAAGTGATGGAGTTCCTAATGCGATATAACTGGCGGTATCCGCGTTTATGGTAGTTGTAGATTGTCCGGCAGTTGTGGCAAATGTTGCAAAATTTGCAGTCGCTGACGTTCCAGAACTGATTGAGTAATTCGATGTATCGGATGATACGGCATGTGATGCTGATGTTGAGTTACTTGATATAATAGAATATGATGCCGACGTTCCATTCATTGAATATGACGCTGTTCCATTCGGTAATCCACTATAAAACAAATTTAACGTGGTAGTAGATGAATCTGCCGAATTAGCTTTAACCGAATATGAAGATGTACCATTTGGTGTACCAGTATATTTCAGGAAAGATGCGGTATCGGCGCTAGGCATAGTAGTTACACAAAATGCCGAATAACTAGCTGTGTCGGATTGTATAGCATGAGATGCTGATATAACTGTACCGGCGTAACTAGATGATATTGATTGACTGGAAATTGTTGCAACTGCAACAATTCCATGTATATTAGATGAGTCTATATAAGATGCGGTGTCTGCCAGCGTGGCTTTGTATGCCGGGAAACTTCCACTATTTTCTACAAATAATAGAAGTTGACCCACCTCTAATTGCTTAGATTCTCGTTGGCTTGTATCAGTTACGAAGAATACATCATTTGATTGTATATCAGTCGCCGCCAATGACAATAATTCAGACACCCTCTTATTTTGACTCATAACAAATAAATATACGATTAAATAGTTTTTTTGACTTTTTTTATGATGAATTTGACTAGAGCGCTTCTTACTATATCATCTTCTGTGAATTTAAACACATGGATTCCGTTAGCTCTTGATTCCTCATCATCAAAATAAGATATCATTTTTATAAAACCACTCTTACCGTTAATATCTGATTGGTCAGCGTCACCTAATATAAATACTTTACTAAATTCGCCTGTTCTGGTTATCAATGTGAATAGTTCTTTCACGGTCATGTTCTGAGCTTCATCAGAAATTATAACCTTAGCATTCCAATTCAACCCTCTTAGGAACCCTACAGGAACAGAAGATATTCTTTCTTCTTTTTTAAGTCCCTCAATTTCTTGTACCGGTAGTAATTCCATCAACTTGTCAACTAACGGAGCTAGATAAGGAGCCATTTTATCGTCTGCTTCTCCTGGTAGAAATCCGAGTTTTGATTCTGACGATTCAACTGCAGAACGAATGTAAATCAAATCACTAACTCTTCTTTCATTTAACATTTGAAGGGCCGCGTATACTGCCATATACGTCTTTGATGTTCCTGCTGGTCCAGATACAAATACTATTTTTGTATCTTTATTCATAGCAACTTCTAAGAATTGCTTTTGTTTATCATTTAATTCTCTTTTGCGAATTGATAATTGATTTTTGATTTTATTACGTTGTGGAATACTCGGGCTTGTGTCCTGAACTTTAGTTTGGTCGATGCGTTTTGTTTTCATCAGTTGTAGTTGTATTTGTGGACTTTTCCTTTAGTGTTTTTTGTAACCTAACCACCCTTGTACAATGTTCATATGTTTCATTTTTCATATAATATGAATATATGTTATCAAGATTGGTCAAATAATCTTTTTCTGATAATGTTATTACAAAATCAGAATTTTTGAATTGGAATACTTCAACGAGAGGTAAGTTATGTTCTAAGGCGAACTCAATGATGTTTACAACTTGTTCCATCATATCAACTTTGAATTTTTGAGAAAAAGATTGCAAGTCCTTATTTTCAGACGGTAGGACATATAAAGACGGTGAATCGTTTGTATTCTTTTTTGCTGCCATATCTTTCTCAACATAACTATAACGAAACAAATGCAAAAAAGAAAAACGTGGCAGATTTCTCTACCACGTTTACGTATTAACTTGTATGAATGTTTAGTTAGTAAGTTCGGTCAATCTTTTACTGGCGACCTTCCGCCATTTTCTTACTGTTTTTGGACTAACATTTTTATAATCAGACTCTCCTTTTATTAGAAGATTATTAACTTCTTGTTTAGTCATTGCATTCTCAATTAGATTTGAGAGTCCTGGTTCTGGTGTCGGTTTAAATGCTCCTTCATGTGGAGCATACATAATGGGAGTATTCCCATATTTCATTATCTCCTTCACGGCTGCTTTCTTTTCTTCAAAAGAACTCGAAGAGTTTACAACGGCTCGAATCTCTGCCGATTTTCTACTTTTTGGTGTAGTATTCATGAATTTACCAAATACGATGTTTTTTCTTATCGAATTGTACGATTTCTACTTTCGTCCCATCCGGCCAACGTTTTACGACTTTTTGCCAAAACGTCTTTTCATCTAGCGCTCTCTGTTCGTCAGGATTTGAATAATCTTTGTCGGAAACTCGTAACCCTCCACGAACAACTACGTAACGTGTAGATGCCTGACCAGGAGTCCAAGTTTCTTGTTCCACCAATTCATTAATGGGAATCATCAGATTAGGAACTGCGTCTGAATGTGTCCGTTTTGTTTTTTCATTTGCCATGTTTTTGTTTCCAGTTTTTATACTGCATTCTACTTGTTTTTACTTTATCAGATAGAAACTTTGAAATAACTTCTGCATCTTCTATACTAACTATAACATCACTACCTGAAAGATTTTTACCTATAATCAACTGCCAAATCATTTTTAACCTATCACTAAAACAATATGGGATTGGTGATTGATTCCATATGGAAAAATAAAAAACGGAGGCGATGTCATCACATATGCCGAGAGTATCATTGGTCACTTCTAATACATGTGAGTGACATTCACATCTGACCATCAATACATCCTCATTTGTATTTATTATTGGCATGATTATCAAATTCTCTCTTCATTTTTAGAAAAAAACCATTTATCATATTCGCCACGACAGGCAGAATAATCTGCGCTGTGAATGATTCGTGGTAAATTCGTTTTCAAATATAGGTCTTGGTTATATTGTTTCAAATATTTTTCAGTACCTTCATTGAACAATCCATCTGCCAATTTAATACCGAGATATTCTTTCCAATCATAAACAACTCCGAATTTTTGTAGAAGGAATACGGCTCTATCGGTTACTTCCATATAAGGTAGATTGGGATTCATTTTATAGAATTCGCCCTTTTTGTATTTCCAATCTTGGTCTTGTGGGTAGTAGTATTCACCAAACTCCGGGTCGCCCAATTTACCCAAATCGTGATGCATCGCTGCGAAGACCATCTGTTCATCTGTGAAGTCTATATTACAACCGGCCACTTCGAATAATTTCTTTGAGGCGAATGACATTTTAATGACATTCATGATGTGTTGTAGATATCCGCCGGGATGACAGAGATGATAATGTTCACACATAGCGGCCGGAGCCGTAGCTAATGATAATCCCAAAGAATCCTCATTTTCAGAATACATCTTTAGAAGTTTCGTCTTTCGGTCGCCTTTAAAAACGCTACTTATAAATTTTATAAATTCTTGATAATTTTCTTGAATTTCATTGTCAGTCAAATTTGGTTTGTCAATCATGTGATGATATTATCAGAGTTGTAGAAGATATCAACTTATTTTAAAAGTATGGATTTGCCATGATGCTTTCGACGGTTCCGGACGGCATATCATCAAGAGTCTTTACGAATTCTCTCATAAGACGAAAACTTTGAGGAATCAATTCATCAGGAACATTTGCCACTCTATCAGTATAAACCTTGAGTTGTTTGGCGGCCATTAATGCTGCAAGATGGGTTTTTGCCATCAAGGCATCATGAGAATCGGTAGTAAATTTTTGACCTATTCCGTCGTTTATTTGAACGGTTGAAACGGTTGACCAAATATTCAAGAAATCAGATTCAAGAGTATCTTCTGACAACCAAGTATCATTGCAGGCGGCATACGAGTGTGTGAGAATTGAATTTCTCTTATTGGCAGTTGTTCGTTTTCCAAATAGAGGATGGATACTAGTAACTCTATCGGTGTATTGTAGAAGGATGTCCGTGGACGGTTTTTGAACACTACACACGTTGATTAGGTGTTTATCCCACATCTGCGCAGCCAGACCATGATAGGGCGGAGATAGGTACAGCTAATATAATACTTGGGGCCCCAAATGCTTCCGAGCCAGGGCCTATTTCAAATTTGTCTTTGAGAAGTTCTTTGAGGAATGTTCCAAAAACACCATCGCCTATGATTGTTAGTTTCACAGTTAAATACTAACAGTGTTGTAGAAGGAAGTCAAGAAGATTATAAAATGGCGGTTAATGAGGGAATTGAACCCCCGCCGGACGCAATGCCGGATTAGTTTTCGAAACTAACGTAGCGAACCAACATCTACCTACTAACCAAAATTATTTAGACCAACGGTGTTTTCTGCTATGATATTCCCAACAAATGTTACAATTATTTATTGGTGGAGTTGAGCCGGTATAATCCGTATGAAGAGGACATGATTCCATATCTAATTGAATTCTTAAAGAATCGATATTAAATGGTTTGCCATTTGGTAAGATGAACTTGGTAGTTATCTCAGGTTCTTCTTTTTTAAACCAGTTTCGTATCCAATTAAACATAAAATGGCGGTTGTGATAGGATTCGAACCTACGGGCCGGCTTTCACCGAACCTCCTAATTTCCAATCAGGTGCCTTATAGCCACTCAGCCACACAACCAAAACGGTGAGTTATAATATAAATATATCAAATGATATTATAACATCAAAAAGAAAACACCAACCAAAAATGGAAGGTGTTTTATGAAACTGGCTGGGGATGAAGGAATCGAACCTTCGTCTATCGGTTCAGAGCCGACTGTAATACCATTATACAAATCCCCAATAAAGACAACTTAAAGTTTCTTTGCATCAGTAGAGACTTCTGCCACTACTGTTTTTGCGGTTGTTGCCACTACTACTGCATCGGCCACTACTTTATTGACTACTGCGACGTGTTTACGTCCGACCAATACGCCGACGATAAATGTTACAACACCGACAATGGATGCTACTATTACGATACTCATATTTTTTCCTTTATGTTAATTGTTATTTCAACAAACCATTGGGGTTTGTGATAATAAATATGACAATATAAGTATAAAAACTTACAAAATTGGTGGAGCCGCCGAGAATCGAACTCGGGCCTTTTCATTGCGAGTGAAACGTATTCCCACTTTACCACGGCCCCCATAAACTCCCTCACAAGAGGGAATTGTATCTTCTCATAATATAGAAGACTAGATACAGAATTTTAAGGTTATCTCCTGGACCATTTTTACAACTTATCCATTGTTGAGTGGTCTTTTTACAACTTTACTCTGTTGGGCGTTTTTACAGTAGTCACTGCTACCCCTGTCAAAGACAGGATTGTGAGCCTTGTTAGGCTTGTTTTTTAGCTAGATATTTTTATCTGCTGTTACCGTATCTAAATTGGTGGAGCCAAAGGGAATCGAACCCTTATTTCAACACTGCCAGCGTCGTGTCTTACCATTGGACGATGACCCCATTTTGTGACGTAGCCGTAACCGCCGTTTTGTTTTATCTCTACATTTATCTCAGTATTTCTACTGGTTCTCCGTTAAAGAGAACTGCTCCAACCTTTCCTTTACATCGGCCAACACTAGCCTTTGGAACTTTAGGATTACTGTTAATTTGTGGTACAAACGAATGTAATGAACAGGAACTATCGGACGTGTATTGGATTACTTGTCTACCTGTTTTCCCTTAAAGTCTTTCACTTTAAGTTTCCTCCGACTATTTTATGGTTTTACCCACGTTACATTCTCCCAACATCTGCTGTACAGAGGCGAATTTCCTCTGGTAATATCTTGAACCATTGTCAAGCCTAGTTTCATCAACTTCCGATTCGAACGGACTTATTACCAGCGTAGAGTCGCTTACGTCACATCAATAATATACATCTAAATTATTAAATGTCAAGCGTTGAAATTTTGGTGGTGTCTATGAGATTCGAACTCATACATTTTCACTTCTCAGGCGAACGACTCCTGCCAGTTGGTCTAAGACACCGTAAATGGTATGCGTGACAGGACTCGAACCTGTGATAAATCTCAGTGTAAATGAGACGCCGTTGCCGCTGGAGCCACACGCACATTAAATGTGGTCGGAATGCCGGGACTCGAACCCGGAAATCTCCTGGACCCAAACCAGGCGCGATACCAATTACGCTACATTCCGATTAAAAATTTGGCGGTTCCGACCAGATTCGAACTGGTGGCAGTTTTTTAGGCTGCGAGAGTTTAGCAAACTCTTGGTTTAATCCATCTCACCCACAGAACCATAATCAATAACTATTATATATCTTTAGTAATGTCAAGGTTTTTCTCAACTTTAAATCCTTGATATATTAAGATTTCTTTACAAAGTTGTATAAAATCTTCTAAAATCATATCACCTTTAGCAAAATTTGCTTCTTTACAAGTTAATCCTAAATTATCAAAAGAACATCCCCCGCCCTTTGAAACAGGTATTATATGGTCACATTGATATGTTTTAGGTTGTAATAAATCTATTTTTCTACCACTTAAATAACAGATTGGAGTATTAATTAATTTGTCTTTAAATTCATTAGATGAAAAATTCAAAGATTTTCTTTTTTGTAAACAATGCCTATTTCCATTAACAAAACTAAAATTATCTTTTTTTCTTTTTAAAATTCCAGTAAGAGTTTTTTTATAATTTTTGACACGTAATTTACATTTGTCTTTTTGTCCATCGCCACAATGATAAGCAATGGTTCCTTTAGAGCATCCAAGAATAGATTTTATTTCATTATAGGATTTTCCCTCACTTCGTAATTTAAGTATTTCATTTTTCATGAATATACATATAAACGAGTTCGAATAAATACGAATAAAAATATTCGAACTATTAAATTGGCGGTTGGAGAGGGATTCGAACCCCCGGCGGTTTTTTAGGCCGCTATAGTTTTCAAGACTATCGCCATCAGCCGGACTCGGCCACCCAACCATAAATTCTTTAATCAAAGCCTGTAATTTCCCAGGCATTTAATAATCCATCGTAGGATTCGGCTTCTTGTTGACGACGTTCCTCTTCTTCGGCGTCATAATAATCATCTTCTTCCATTGACAATAACTATATCATCATTTATGAAATAGTCAATAATAAATTATGCAATTTGAGAAGGATTCGAACCTTCGACCAACCCAATCAAGGGTTCGGCATGGCTATCAAGGCCAATACGTTAAACCACTCCGACACCAAACTACATATTTGTTAACAATCAAAAATCTGTTCGTATTTTCCAATAGTCATATGAAAACATTTTATATGACCCGATGGTGGTAATGTATATTTACTATAAATTGACATACCAAGTTCTTCTCTAATTGATTCCAATCTCTTACACCACACATTTAAAAAGAAATATCCATTTCCTTCAAGAACGTATGAGTCATACATAAACTCAACTTCTTCGCCTTCATAGTCATCCCAATATCGTATTCTTGGTGGAATTTCTAATTTAGGTCTTACGACTGTGATGTGAGCCGGCCACTTTGATTTAAATGGTCTTCTATATAACGGTATTAACGAATAATAATCCGATAAATCTTGACCAACTTCAACCGTTACTCTAAATCCATTTTCATCGTTGTAATGAATTTTTCCTTTTCCTAAAAACATTTCTGTAATATTACCTTTCAAATTGGAGCCCGGTGTCAGAATCGAACTGACGTTTCTTCGTTACAAGGGAAGAGTAATGCCATTATACTAAACGGGCAAATTTTCACTGTCTTTTCTAGCTTTCTCGTATGATGAACCTATTTTTTTATATAAATCATTTGGATGAAACCCATCTGTATTCCATTTACCATGTGTAATATGAAAATGTTCGGCATTCCAATGACAATCTGGACACAAGGAAATACCATTATTTAGAACATATCCACCATTTGGCATTTCGTGGCGGTCTGTAATATGATGTGCATCTAATTTTTCTTTATTATTGCACATTCTACATTTACGACCGTCTCTTTCAAATACACCTTCACGGAATAGGTGTCTTTTTTGATATTTGTTCATACTTACTTTCTATTTGTTTCTTCGCTTCTTCAAATGTCACAGACTTTGGTTGTGCGTCAACTGTTGCTTGAACTTTTTTACGAGTAGCTTGTAACTTTTCATCTAGTTTGATACATTTCAATAGACGTTTTAATCCACGTTTTGAAAGAGGCATCATAGTTTGTAATTGTTCCAACGCTTGACGTTCTGTTGTCAATGGTTGATTTAATCTACCTTCTAAAGTAGGCCATTTATTTTTCATAAATGTGGTCATATTTACCAACAAACTCGAATGTCTTTTCTATGTTGGGGAAATTTTTTAACCAACCATCAATTTTATCTTCATTATTCCCATACATTACCATTCCATTTGGTGTAATTGGCTCTTTACTACTACCATCATCACTGATGATGAACGCAGGCATTCCGTTTATATAAACTATATTTTTATATATGTCGTTTTCAAATTTGGAATTTACAATTTCACATATCATAAATTATAATTTTTCAGTAATTTATCCAAAATAGATTTATCAATTGTTTGCGCTAAAAAATTAGCAGCAGCATCAGGGCAATAATCCCATCTATTACATGTGGGACATCTATAATGGGATGTTCTGACGGAAATGCCCATATCCCCAATTTTGGGGTCGCCGTGTTCGACGATTGTCATCTCAATATCGCACTTTTCACATTTCTTCATAAAATATAATAACACATCTTGTGGATATGTCAAGCGTTTAAAAATGGCGAGATAGACGAGACTCGAACTCGCAACTTTTCGGGCGACAGCCGAATACTCTAACCAATTGAGTTACTACCCCGTTAATTGACATCCGAAATTTACTTTAAAAATTGTTCTGATGGCATCTTTACCACTCTCTTGCAATTCTCTAGTTCCGATACCGGCAAAATTTTGTGTCAACTTTGGAATTTCGCCCCAAAGACACTCAAATCCAACAATTGGCATATATCGAAACCAAGAACCTCCCATATCGTCTTGAAGAAATACAAACGTAGGTTTATCACAGTCAATTGCCATTTGAACCGCCCATCCTGTTCCTCCATCCACAGTCGATTTTGATAAAAACTTTTTCGCTATAGCGAAAACCGCATCTGAATTCTTGATTTGAAACCAATTCCTAGATAATAAATTTTTTATATAGGTTGGTTGACCTTGTGGATATTTTTTTAGAACTTTATTAGCTCTTAATACTGCTTCAAATCCTTCATTTAATTCCGGTCTTTCTAGAATCTTTCTATTCTTACCTTTTTGCGTATGACCATAAAAAGAATAAGCGATGGTTTTAACACCGTATTTATCGCCTTCGTTTTCCCAGAACATATCAGCACCGGGACAACCACCACTATGACAAGTATAATTCATAAATTAAATCCTTTACCCAAAGTACAATGAAAACATTTTAAATATCCTAATGGCGGAATTGTTATTCTACTTATTATAGACAATCCTAATTCTTTACGAATATCTTCCATTTCAACTGACCATAAATTGAACCACCAATAATTTTTTTCATATAAAATATTATAGTCGTACACGAAATTTGCAACTTGGCCTTCTCTATTTCCCCATTTATCCCAATTAATAATTGGGTCTATTGGGCTTACGACGGTTACGTGGGCATTCCATCTTGGTTTTAATGCTCGGTAATATTTAGGAATTAGAGAATAGTAATAATCTCCAATGGATTGTTCCACACTTACGGTAACTCTATCTCCATCGGATTTATCATAATGAATTATTCCACTAGACTTAAACATCCCAAATTATACATTACCGAATTGAGAAGTCAAGATTTAATTTCCATAACATCGTCAGAAGACCAAATAACGGTATCTTCTTCATCGTTATCCCATGTTACTTTATTAGACTCTAATTCAATTGCCAAATTTATCAATTCTCTTTTCTGTAATTGATTCGGTTTGTGGAGAGAGTTGTTTGTGCACAATTCTTTAAGATAATTTGAATTTGTGATTCTTTGCCAACCGAGTTTCCATAAATCTAATATATGGTCTGAGGCATCATTGAAATCGTTTTTATTTTTTGTGGCCTGCCATAATATATTACGAGCATCTGAACCGTGTGAGTATTTGATTGGAATAAAAGTTCCATTTGGCATCTGCCAAGAATATGCCCGTTTTTTATCGGATTCTAATGTCTCATTTAGTATGTCTTTTAGCTTAATCGCTCATATAAATATAAAGTTAAAGATGATTTTACTATATAAATTGGTGCATCCACCCGGAATCGAACCGAGATTAACAGGGTAAAAGCCTGCCAGCTTACCATTGACTTATGGATGCGTTAAAAACAAGATACCATCTTTTTTAGTTCTGCGTATTAGGCGGATTTTATTTTGATTGCGGTTGATATCTTTAAATGGTGGAGTTTGAGGATTTTTACCCCATGTTCTATTGTCGCCTGAACAAGGCTTACCCTACATACCCCTGCATAGGATAATACTTTCTGAACATCACTCAATGTACAAATTACCTTAAAATCTTTAATACTAACCGAGCTTTCTTTAACTTTTGTTCGGTTTTAGTGTATTCTTCACCACTAACATTCTTCTTATAGTTTTCACTATTCAAACGTTTTTCAAGAAAGGCGATATAATCTTCCTCCTGTTTGATTCGGTTTTCTTTTGTATTCATAAATTGGTGTCTGTGGAGGGATTCGAACCCACACTTTACAAGTTTTAAGTTTGTTGCCATGCTTCCAGTTGGGCTACACAGACGTATAAATAAGCAGAACTGAAATATAAGTTCATTTTAAGTTGTTCCATTTATATTTATTTTATATGAAACACAAATATGAAAAAGAACAATTTTCGGAATGCGTAAAAAAATCTGAAAGTATGGGGCATTTATTAGAACTTTTAGGTATTATAAAAGCCGGTGGAAATTATGCTACAATGAAACGTAGAATATTAACGTGGAATATAGACACTTCCCATTGGGAACTAACAAAACGAAAACGTCAGGGATATAAAAATCGTGAAAGAGATAATTCCATTCCATTGTATAAAATTTTAATAGAAAATTCATCATATACTCACACTTATTGTCTTAAAAATAAATTAATTAAAGAAAAGGTGTTTGAGTTGAAATGTTATAGATGTGAATTAACTAATTGGCTGGATAGGTCAATTCCTTTAGAATTAGAACATATAAACGGAAATCGAGCCGATAATAGAATTGAAAATCTTACATTATTGTGTCCAAATTGTCATGCTTTAACTAATACTTACCGTGGAAAAAATAAACGAAAGTAAATTGGTAGTGGTAAAGAGAGTCGAACTCTTAAAATCATTATTTTGAGTAATAAATGTCTTCCAATTGCATCATACCACCATAAAATTTGGTAACATCTAAGGGATTCGAACCCATACATTTCTGTTTCTGAGACAGACGACTCCTACCGGTTGGTCTAAGATGTCATTAAATTGTGTCTTCTTCTCCCCTAACGCGGGGCTACCGACCGAAATGGTCGCCGACTGAATTGGGGTGAGTAGGGGGAATCGAACCCGCCATTGGAAGCTTCACAGGCCTCGACATTACCACTATGCTATACACACCATAAAAATTATTTGTCATATGGCTAATGTGTGGAATGGAAAACCACTGATGTTACAATTAGACCACATTGACGGCAATCACCAAAATCACGTTATTTCTAATCTACGATTTATTTGTCCAAATTGTCATAGTCAGACAGAAACATTTTCTGGAAAAAATAAAATGGCATCGGTGGAGGGAATCGAACCCATCATATCTTCTCATTGAGAATGAGACGTGTTAACCAATTACACTACACCGACATATTCACAGACACGTCAGGTCACACGATATTCACTATATTTTTCCGTTATTCATGTGATTGGCAAAACCACCAGGCGCCATTTAGTCCACCCTTGTCAGGGATGTGTCTATGAAATTGTTGATACATACATGCCCATTACAATTGCCGCACACGAGCCGACATTTAATGAACGAACTGTACCTCTAGCAGGAATAGTAACGATTCTTTCCGAATTGTCAAGCATGTATTCTGATAATCCCAATTGTTCTTCACCGACAACAAACACCGGCGGAAACTGTAGACCGTTGAACGGATTATCATAGATTGAAACTGTCTTATTTTCATACTTTGGAACATTATTTTCAATACATACTAATGAATAATTTCCATTAATTGTTGAAATGAATTCTTCTTCGGTACGAATGAAATTGATAGGAATATAATGGTGCGTTCCAACGGTGGAACGTCGGTCATACTGCTTACTACCACCAATATAGATGGCTTCCTTGAAGCCAAAAAAGTTTGCCGAACGAATTACATTACCCAAATTGAAATCCCCTGACAAATGCGTCATACCAAAAGCAGCAGTGTGCGCATGGTCACAATAGTTTTCCTTGATTTCTTCCGGTGATAGGGACTTTAAATAATCGTGAACATTCATAACTTTTATTTTTTTTCGTAGAGATTTAAGTAGTTTTTGCCATATTTTTTCTCTACATATTCAATATATGGTTTGATGTCATTTTTTCCTATGACTGTTAATGTGTGTGGAAAATGTAAAAATTTAGATTTATTTTTGTCTGTCATATATCCTTTTACTTCCACATACTCTCCATTATCTAATACAAAATCGGGATAAAATTTGTATTTTTTATTTTCAAATTTATACTCAAATCCTTGTGTATTCCTTTTAAATTTTAATTTGTGGTCTAATTGATAAATTACCCACGCCAATTCCCATGAAGATTGGCAAAAATATCCTTTATACCATCCCTGTTTTCCTCTACCGGAATTTTTTCTATATCCACCTGATTTACCTTTAAGGTATCCGGTTTTATTCATCCAAATAGTAGAACATTTTCTTGAACAACAAATTTGATGTTTTTGTGATGGAAACGTTTCAAATTCTATATTACAAGTAGGACATATTTTTTTAATCAACTCTGCTGCCGGCCGTATTCCATTAACATTGATAAATTTTATTACATTATTTTTTATAGCCCATAAAGATAATTTTTTCTTTTCTTCATCATTACATTTATGATGTCCCCCATTTATTTGAGTATGAATAGATGCACATTTATTTGAGCAATATAAATTATTTTTATTTTTATATAAAATATCCACATTACAATTTAAACATTTTTTAGGGGTTTTTAAATATTCATTTTTTAATAATTGAGATTTTATTTTTGAAGTATTATCTTTTGTGAAAATGAATAAATTATAAACATTTAACTTTTTAAACCTATTTCTTAGAGCATTTAAACTAATTCCATAAAGTTCAGAGTAATATTTGATTGGCTTTGTATAATCTAATTCTTCGATTTTTATATTGATATCTTTCATATTGGTATCAATATATATAGTCGAACTCAATGAAAATACATTGATTTTTAATTATAAATATGGTGTTCCGAAGGAGAATCGAACTCCTTTATTCGCATGGAAAGTGCGATGTATTACCATTATACGACCGGAACGTAAAAGTTGGCAGCCTCATTCGGATTTGAACCGAATTCCCCACCTTGAAAGGGTAGTATCCTAAACCAGATAGACGATGAGGCCATTTAAATCGTAACAGGTGTTTGATGTGGGGAATCTCTGTTCCTACTTAACACCCTTAACCTGTTTAAATTTGAAATTTATAGATTTTTTTAAAATCATTTTGGTATTGTATGAAAGAATGGTTGGTGATGCTTTCCAAGATGCTATTCTATCCAATAGAATAATACTGGCTTTTTGGAATGATTTAAATACTAATTCACTACAAAACCACTTTCCATAAGAATTTCTTTCTTCTTCGGTATCACATATAACGAATCCAATCACGGACCAGTAGTCATATTTTTTTCCAATTTGTTCCACCAAGAATTTTTCAATTATCATATCTTGTTTTTTTGTGGTATGGACTTCAAATATATCTATGATACAATCCTTAGTAAGTCCATCGGTGATACTTTTACGTCGTCTGACGCCATGAAATTCTTTTGATTCTATGATAGAACCATCATTTAATAAGACTGCTGAGTGGGAATATCCACCTCTCGAAAAGTAAAGTATTAGTTTACTTACAACACTAGTTCCTTTATACATTACTATCCTCATGATATATAAATATCAGAATATTTCTCTATCACTGACATTGGGAGCATCTTTAATGTTAATAAATTCTTCACAAAAGGATTCATAATTAACTGTATCCTTGTTGTATCCATCTCCGTAGTAAATGTTTACATATTGTAAACCTTTTTCTTTTGCATCTTTTAACCACGATTCAAATCGTTCCGTGTAAATAGTTGAAATCGTTTCGGATTTTCTTTGTGGAATATTTTCAAACGGATGTGTCATGGTAATCCTTTCTTTTATAAATGGCCCGGAAAATTGGTAACGCTCCAATCTCTCATCCTCTTCAGGGATACGCTAATCAATCTCAGCTATTTCCGGTTTAAATTTGGAGCCACAGGTCGAAATCGAATCGGCGACGCACACGCTTTCAACGTGTCGCTCTACCAACTGAGCTACTGTGACTTGTGAAGTTATTAATAACCAATTACATATAGACTTCCTGTAATATTTCCAGAACAAGAATGTGCGGATGTAAGATACCATTTTCTATTTCCTGCTAGAAGAAATACGCTAGATGTATTTGGTGTTAAGTTAAAAGAAAATTCATTTTTAAAAGTCATTCCATTTATGGAAGAACTGACTGATATAGATGATGTAGCATTTCCTGAACCGGTAGTTGCGGCTTGAAATGAAAATGTAGTATAATCTGACACATCTACGGACGACGATTCTGTTATACTGCTACCATAAACTAAAAAGCTACCAAGTGAGTTCGTTATTGGCCAGTTAGATGATGTAAAAAATACATTTATTAACGTTGATATCTGTCCAACTACATTTTGAGATGTTGTGTTTAATAACCCAAGTTGAATTGGCGGACTTCCTATTTTTGTAGTCGGTATATTATTAGGCATAATTCTCTATAACTATAAAAAACATAAACATAAATCATTTATATTAAATTGGTTCCCTCTGATAGAATCGAACTATCACTCACAGATTCAAAGTCTGCTTTGCTACCACTACAACAAGAGGGAATAAAATTGGCCCGGTCTTTCCTAGAGTCAATCATCATAAGTATACGGGTGGAACCGGTTAACTCATTACGGAGCGATTTGCCGTTTGTTTAACAAATTGGTGGGGCGTATAGGAATCGAACCTATGTCAAAAGAGTGTCATTCTTCCGTTCTACCACTAAACTAACTCCCCAAACTATGGCGGGAATAGCCGGATTCGAACCGAGCGTCATTACCGTGACAGGGTAATTGATGAAACCACTCTCTTATATTCCCAAATTTTTATTAATGTATATTTTTTTAACTAATTCTAAAAATCTATTAACTGGCAAATCCCATTTCATAATATTCACGTTTTTATGAACCCAATGAACGTTATCTTCCGTATATCCTTTTGAACTATCAATTCTGTCCAATGACGCGGTTCCATCGGAAGTTTTTACTTTACTTCTAAAACATATTTCTTCTCCAGATAAAGAACATTTCTTATTTTGTTTTAAAAACATCTCCCATAAAAAATCTATAGTCACATTAAATTCTAAATTTCTTGATTCGGCTTCTCTTTTTGTTTTTGAAAAATATGACCGACTTAAATCTCCACTACCTTTCCAAGTTAAAGATTCTTTTCCGGTTTTATTAAGAATACAACCACAACTTTTTTTAGTTCCATTAATCAACAATCGTGATTGGGCAATCGTCTCATTTCCACAATCACATTTACATTTCCACATTGCATGTCTTGTTTTATTTAAATGACTAAATTCAACAACTGTTAATTTATTGAATTTTTTACCTTTAATATCTTTTTTGTATGTCAGTATCTTCATATTTAATATATATAAGACTATGACACGAAAGATTAAATATAAAACTTATACTGTTAGACGTCATTGGCCGCTTCCTCACTAACGTAAAAAACTAGATACATTTTTTTTCATTAATAATATGAATTTTTTTTGATTGCTGGATGTATCTAAATCACTTCACCACCCTCTAACACTAGAGGCATTATGTTTTCTAAGACTGTGCGATAACTGTCGTGGTTACTAAATCGGGCGGTAGCGACCCTGATTAATTCGAACGTCTGGCGACTCTTAATTAACCCACGCTATTTCCGCTAAATTATAAATTTAATTGATAAATTATAGGATTTCAATCTATTCGCGTATCCACTCATGGGATAAACTTTCTCGTTTGTTCTAAATAAACCCTTGTTTATTCGGTGTATCTTGAACATTTATCAAAATTGGAGCGTATAGAGAATTTTGAAATCTCGACGTTCACGTTGGAAGCGTGACATTCTGCCTCTGAATTATATACGCGTAAATTGAATATCGTTGATTCGCCAGGCCGGTTCAACGAGAAAAACCTTGATAGCTTACTTACCACTGGTAAGGAAGTCAAATTGGTCGTCGTGGAAAGAATCGAACTTTCTACCTATGTGGTTAAGAGTTTTACAGACTCTCGCTCACCATTGAGACATCACGACGAAATTGGCTCCGGTCGTAGGACTTGAACCTACATTGGGATTTCTCCCACTGATTAACAATCAGTTGCATTACCAATTATGCTAAACCGGAATTAAATTATTTTTCATCAATTTCATGTCTGGCTTACACAAAAGTTTTACAACCTCTGGTTAGGATTCGAACCTATTACATTCATACCGATGCCGTTTTTTAGTTATCGGTTTACGAATTGACGAAATTGGCTGGTGGCAGAGGACTTGAACCTCCATAATGATTTCTCATATACATCTGGGTAACAACCAGGTCTCTTACCAATTAGAGTAACCACCAATTTAAAGTAATTTTAATTTTTTCAAACGTTTTCTTACCGCTGCTCCTGATATTCCTAATGAGGATGCTATATGCGTTTGAGGGATTTTTTTAACAACCCATAAATCGTGTAAATCTATATTATCCCAATCTACCGTTCTTGCCTTTTTCCCGGCACATTCTAATGAACAAGTAATTTTTTGTATAGACATTTTTTTATTACAAATTGGACAGTTTGTAAATCGTTCTTCATCTTTTTTATTCTGTTCAATCATAACAGAGTCATCACATAATCTAATGTTATCTGGAATTTTAGTCATTCCATTATGAACTTCACTATGACAGTTAGCACAAAGTAATACACATTTTTTTAATTCTGGAATTACATATGCCCATTTTTGTGGGTTGCCCATAACACTACTTAAAGAAAATTCTTTTTTAGATGGGTCTAAATGATGACAATGAAAAGCGTCATTACATTTATCATATCCACAAATTCCACATTTGTTGCCAAACGAATTTACAATTTTTTGTTTAAATCGTCGGCGCCACTCTTTTACTTTTATACTATTACTCATACCACCATATACATAGTAACAAAGAATGTTAAAACATAAATTATGGTATTAATAATTAAAACCGTAGTAAGACCTCTGTCGGAGTTGGCTCCGATTCCTATTAAGGTGGCAAGGTAACAAGCCCTGTGATTCCACTTTAACGTTGGTTAGGTTACTTACAAAATTGTTGATAGTGACAAGCCTCGCTCTGCAGAACTACGCATTCTATATCATCTATCAAAATTGGTGGACTACGGTGGTCATGAACCACTTCACGCGATTTAGAACTGTGACTTACTTTGAATAATCGCTCTCCTAGCCCAAAACTAATTCAAACACTTCTGACATAATAATTGATTTCCTATCAATGTCAAGTAATCATTACCGTCATTTCCATTTGTTATTGGAAAGTATTTTCCACATAAATCACATACGTCTATCAAAGCATTATTACCATAATAGACTTGTTCTTCGATTGTTAATTCTTTCATAAATCGGTGTATTAGACGAGACTTTAACTCGCACTATCTGGACGTTATCTGGATGTTCTATCTTTTTAAACTACTAATACATAAATTGGGATTTACACCCGACGTTTTTTAAGTTCGTCGTCTATTTCTAGTCACACTCATATCCTGGCTCTAACGCCAAGCGCCTCTTTAAAGTTGGGCTATTCTCTGATTAAAATTGGTCGGAGTGGTGAGATTTGAACTCACAAGGCCACACGTGGCGCTCGGTTCCAGGCCGAGGTGACTGCCAATTATCTTCCTACACTCCGTTAAAATTAAATCATCGTTGACAGGTGTTTCGCCTGCGTCTCTGGCCTCAATGGCCAGCGTCGTTTATAAGTTGGACTACAACGATGTTAAATTGGTGTGTTTTTGTTTATAAAGAACTCACAATCTTTAGATAAATAATAGATTTTCATCCTATACGGTTTATCATTACCCGCTTAAATGGTGGGTTCGTCGAGACTCGAACTCGATTCCAATCGCTTAAGAGGCGATGCTTCACCTTCAAAGTTTCAAACCCATTGATAATTTTTATTTACTACCCCCGCTGTGTTATCGCATATTCATCATAATCTACACCACAAGAATTATCGAAAACTTGGTTGGCTTCAAACCAACGACTCGGGACGTGATTTTGAAATTGGTCGTCTTACGTGGAATCGAACCACGGTCGTTCGGTTATCGGCCGACAGCTCTACCATTGAGTTATAAGACGGTTGGAGGCAAAGTTAAAGAGGTTCTAACGCTAATATTTCTATTATGTAAAACTTTATCCCTTGTCCCAAATATTAAATTGGTGCTGCCGGTGAGAGTCGAACTCACGGTGGGTGTTATCCTCCCGATTAAAAGTCGGGTGCTTTCGGCCATCTAAGCGAACGACAGCAATATTTCGTTCAAATTACTAAATTCATCTATTGTGTGACATTCGCGAACTTGTTTGTGTTCGCCTTTTGTGACACGCAATGTAAAAGTATTCTTGTTTTGACATGCTAATTTAGCAGGTATAAAAATAATTTTATCTAAAGCTGGCAAATATACCGAAAACAAATCTATATCGTTTTCATTATATGTATATTTGTATCCATTTGGGCCACACTTTCTTAATGGCAATGTAACCATTCCATTTTTTTCTGTGGCATATTTTACTTGAATTTTTACAAGTTTTTGATTAATTTCTGCAATCAAATCAATTTTTGAAAAATCTCCAAGTTCGGTAAATACGTTTACTCCTAACTTGTGAAGTTCCTTGATTGTTGCCGAATATCCTAGATTTCCCTTTTGTTTACTATGTTTCATGATAATAAATATCAATCTACGAATCAAAAGAGTAGTAATCTGTTAATTGGCAGGCGGAGTCGGAATTGAACCGACGAAGCCAAGATTTGGAGTTTCGGCACCGCCCAGCGGCCC